>Ga0325403_1003946_pt1 | contig 13696 bp, 5 predicted proteins | sample PopdelMetagenome_19_FD_205665 | JGI IMG/M metagenome (GOLD analysis project Ga0325403, IMG submission 205665) | Populus deltoides microbial communities from Bellville, Georgia, United States - Xylem-PdKOR-R4 | ecosystem: Host-associated > Plants > Phyllosphere > Stem > Wood/Secondary xylem...
AAAAAAAATTGGGCAAGAGGATCACTGTTTATGTAAACAGTGGCTGCCTTCAAATTTTTTAGTTTTTGTTAAATATATATAAATAAATAAAACTAGGGGTAGAATATGCTTCTATACAGAGAATAAAATAGGGTTTCAAGGTTTGGACTTTCAATCCTGGATGAGAAAGGAATTTGATCAGGACAGCTATTTGTTTTTTCAATGGACCTCTTTGACAACGTGGAATGATAAGAAATGTATTGGAGAAATTATCTTCAAGGAGTGTAGCGTGATAGTAAAGAGTTTGAGATCTACACAGCAGGTCTCGAGTTCGAGTCAGGACGTGCACTTTTTATAAAAGCCTGGAACAGCCGGAGTTTTACTCCCTCACCTAAACCCACAAAGTACGCTTTCCGGAGGGTAAGGTTTCCTTGAATTAAAAAAAAAAAAGTATTGGAGAAATTTCATTAATTTAGTTTAATGCATTATGTTGAATTAAGTATAATACATAAAATATAGGATTTAGAGAATTAATGGGTGGTTTTTTTTTTGTAATGAATTTTTTTTAAATCCATTTTATTTAAAACACCTAATAACTATCATAAAAATATTTCTAAACCACGTATTGAATTTGTAATAGCTCATAATTATTCAAAAAAATCAAAATCAACTAAATTCTAAAAGTCAAAACAAAACTCAATCTTTCTTCTTAAATATTTTTAAAAAGAAAATTTACCAACATCAAACTAAGTTGCTAATACAAATCTTAATAATTTTTGTTGTCGGAATCGTGACAACTAACTATTTTTTTTGTTCATTGTTTTCGACAATCTTTTCTTTTATTTTTCTAATTTAAAAAATCAAAAACAAACAAAATAAATTTTTAAACCAAAATAAAATTTGTCATGAATTTAAGGTGATCCATGTATCTTCTTTATATTTCATTTTAGTTTATTTAAATGAATGCAACAAAAAAAAATATGTTTAGCAATTATCTTTTGATTTCATATTTTTACTATAATTTAGAATTAAATTTTATATAATTATACAGTAAAATTACGCAACTAAAAAATAAAAAATTTTAAAAATAGGATGAGGTTCGCTGTGTATATAAACAGTGGTTTGTTAAATATATATATAAATAAATAAAACTAGGGGTGGAATATTTTTTTTTTTTTGGATTTGAGGAAACCTCACCTCTCCGGAAAGCACACTTTGTGGGCCCAGGTGAGGGAGTAAAACTCCGGTTGTCCCAGGCTCTTACAAGAGGTGCACGCCCTGACTCGAACTCGAGATCTGCTGTGCAGATCTCAAACCCTTTATCATCACGCTATCTCCCTTGGAAACTGGGGTAGAATATGCTTCTATACAATGAATAAAATAGGGTTTCATGGCTTGACTTTCGATCTTGGATAAGAAAGGAATTTGATCAGCACAACTATTTTTTTTTTCAGTGGACCCCTTTGACAACGTGGAATGATAAGAAGTGTCCATGACGGACTTGTCCTGCGGATTCCAGTGGCCTTTTACAAATTAACCAATCCAAACGGCAACATTCTTAACTTCTAGAAATATAATTTCCATAATATTGCCTTTTTAGGAAAATATATAATTTATATAATTTTCCATATAATTTTAAAAATAAAAGCAAAAACTAATTAACTCAATTTTTATATAGCATGCTTATTTGAACAAATATAAAGAAACATTAGAATTTAAAATTATAAACATCTTTTAAGTTTTATCTTAAATAATATAAATTTCAATATCAATTCATAAAATTAACAAAAAAAAAAAAAGAATTTGGAAAAGAGGTCGTATCAACTGCCCCCTCAGGGCCTCAACCTTATCCCTCCTAATTAAATTTTAATAACGATCACAACCGTTTATCTACACCATCATCTCCCCATGATGATCAAAACATTAATTAATTCGTTTTCTTTAAAGCACTGTACATGGAGCGTGCAATTGTCAAAAGACATGATGGTGTTTTGCATAAAGAAAATGTGAACGCTTCATAAAAAGTCAACAAGATTAGAGATAACTTTTCAAGCAAATGGCCATCTACAAAATTCCACTGAACATGACGGTAAGTGATGGACAGGTGTCGAAGAACGAACGGGATGACCAACACGTGTCTCCAGCCTACTGGATCAATGAGCATTGATTGAAAAAAAAGTCCTTGCTTCGCGAGTAGAAGCTAGCTGGTTCGGAGAGCGACCTAAAAATGCTCGAATTATTAATCAAGCAAAGATGAAGTGAGGTAAGAGAGAGGTTAATTGATATCAACGGCGTGACTATATAAAGTGCAAGAGAGCTGGTGAGATAAATCAAGAAAGAACAAGAGTGGTTCGCACTAAAAGAAAGAAGAAGAAAACAGTGAGAGAAAAGTAAAGGCAAGGGCGCTTAGTGAGCTCTTTGTGATTGTTGATTTTTAAGTTTTAATCGACCCCCCCCTCTCTGTAATGCCCCGCTTCGCTGAATCCCTTTCTGTTAATCATCTGTCTTTCAAGTTGTGATTTCTGGGTTTGTTTTTCTGATGAAAGTAATGTTTAAAAAGCAAACTTAAGAAGGATTTTAACGAAAGCCAGGTGTTTTCAGAATCGAGATCCAGGTTTTTTTTTTTTCTTAAACGTTTTCATCTTTCATTTTCTGTTGATTTTGAGCTATTTCTTCTTTTGCTAGCTGAATCAGCTTGAAGGGTTGTTTTTAAGTTCCCTCAAGGTTGGTTTTTTTTAGGTTCTTGAATCCAAAGAGGTTGTCTATTTCTATACCCCTCTTACTTTCTATTTTGTAAAGCACAAACTTGTTCTTTAAATTTAAATCAAGAACTAGGTTTTGTTCCTTCTTTTGAATTTTTCTTCTTGTCTGTAATTTTGAGCTTTTCTTTAAGGCATGGCAGCTACAATGGATCTCTACAGTAGCATATCGCTTCAATCAGACCCCTTGGTGGGCGAGTTAATGGAAGCACTTGAACCTTTTATGAAAAGTGCTTCCTCACTAGCTACCCCATCTCCTTCTCAAACCCCTAACTATCCTTCTTCTCCTTCTTTACCTTCTCTCCCTTCTACTTCTTACGATTACTTCTTTTCTTTCTCTACACCATCACATCTACAGCAACAGCAACAGCCCTTTTTGTACCCAGACGTTTGCTGCTCCACATCGACGGCCTACCCATTTTCAACTGGGTTCTCGATTAACGACCCAATGGGTCTCCAGCAGCCATCTAGTTCAATTGGGCTCAACCACCTTACCCCAAACCAGATCCACCAGATCCAAACCCAAATCCACCAAAATAACAGCCACTCCTACCTTCGAACTTGCCAACAACCGCAAACCCTCAAATTTTTATCTCCGAAGCCAGTCCCCATGAAACAAATGGGTACACCATCAAAATCCACGAAGCTTTACAGAGGAGTAAGGCAAAGGCACTGGGGCAAGTGGGTCGCTGAGATCCGTTTACCCAAGAATAGAACCCGTCTCTGGCTCGGCACCTTCGACACAGCAGAGGAGGCGGCTTTGGCTTATGACAAAGCAGCTTACAAACTCAGAGGCGAATTTGCGAGGCTGAACTTCCCTAATCTACGCCACCAAGGGTCCCACATCGGCGAGTACAAGCCTCTCCATTCCTCGGTTGATGCGAAACTCCAAGCTATTTGCGAGAGCTTGGAGAATTCTTCGCAGCAGAAACGAGGAAAAGTAGAGAAGCGAAGTAACTCGACCAAGAAGGAAACCAGCTCGGTGGTGGAGACACAGGAGGAGCCAGTGGTCAAGTCTGAGACACCGTCTCCGGTGTTGACGGAGAGTGATGGGTCGGGTGGATCTTCGCCCTTGTCTGATCTGACGTTTCCGGATTTTGAGGAAGCACCGTTAGAGTTTGACTCGGGGAATTTTATGTTGCAGAAGTATCCTTCTTACGAGATTGATTGGGCTTCAATTTTATCTTAAATTTGTCCGTCCTGTATTATTGTCTTTTTTTTTAATTTACTTTTTAGATTTAGGGATTTGGTTGCTGCAATGAAGTTTTTGGCAGTTGCAGCAGAGCCACAGTATCAAGCTTGTAGTTGTGGTAGTGTCGGACTCGTATCATGTCTGTAGTTATCTGTGGTAGGTAAATAATATGTTGGAGTCAGGTAAATCTCCAAGCATGGTTAGCTGGTCTCCTTTTATTGCTAGCTCAATCATGGAGGAACTTGTATTTTCTCGTTGATGTCCGTCCATGCTGGTCATGATGTAATTCAACTTTATTATCGCTATGAATTTGTTGTACTTGAAATGTAATTTTTTTTAATAATTTGAAGGCTTGCAATTTCAATAACTATCCCGATGTAGAGAATCGCCGAACACTTTGATTGTATCTTTGCTTGATCAAGTGTGAAGATTTGCCTTTGATGAATAACCGCCTATCAGACTGCGTTGTGATTTTGTGGCTCTAGATTCTGGGTGCCTTTAAGTGCCTGTTTTGTTTGTTTTTGTGTTTCAAAAATATTTTTGATAAAATTTAAAATTTTTTTTATTTTTTTATTAACTTTAAATTAATATGTTTTTAGTATTTTCAAATCATTTTGATATGCTGATGTGAAAAATAATTTTTAAAAAATAAAAAAACATCATTAGTATGTATTTTGACACGAAAAACTATTTGAAAAGTAACCGCAAATACATTGCCAAACACACTTACACGCCTAGGAGAACAGCGCGCCTGGGGATGCACAGGAGCGAGCCCAGCCCCCTTATCCTCAGGTCTCGATAGCTAGGCAGCTGCGGACCGCATGTCTTCTCAAACTGATCTAAATCAGATCCCGAGATATTCCGACGGTCCAATGCGAACCTAGTTCTCTCAGGCCAGAGAATACCTGATGACCACTGCTCCCCCCGAGAGTGTATAAACTCTTGTGAAATGGATATTTTGTGTGATGGAAAGAATTCTACATGTCATGGTACTGCTTATGTGCAGCACATGATTAGTTGGTACTGTTATACTATCAATTTAAATGGGAAGTGCATAAAGAGTTCCAAGATATCTAACTGATAATCGAATAGCGAACAGAAATCATTGAAGGATTATCTAAGCGGAACTTAGAAGATAAAAGTTACCATGCAAATAAAAGGAATGCGTATAGAAGCAGCAGCAGGTATAGTAAGTTACAAAATTTGAAGACAGAGGTTATCAACAATTGCCATTACTACGAGTTCAACAAAAACTCAAATAATTGCATCACAGTTTTATCAAGTTCCTATCCCTTTTAGGTTTACAAGAGATTCGGGTACGTAAAAATAAGACGAAAAAAATGGGAGGAATGGAATCCCTTATCACCTGACAGTATGGATCGAAAAGTCACCCCCCAAAAAGAATCTAGAACTACCTTTACACTATAATTATCAAGTCAAGCCGGCATAACCATCCTATACTAATAGAATAATAATATCTTTTAAAAATGAAACTTGTTGGCGATAGAAAAGTAGATGATAAATCTGAATATGATAATCAAATAGTCTTGGAATTTTTTTATAATATGTATGCTTGTAATTTTAATTACATAAACTAAAGATATCAAAAAAAAAACATTCTATTATTTAGGAGTTTCAATTCATAGATATAATCAGAGTATGAGTCACTCTATGAATATAAGTATTTATATTCTAAGTTATTGAATTTACTTTAGATTCAAGTTATTTTGATTATTTGGTTACTTGTTCAGTTAAATTATTGTTTGTGTGGAAATGAATTTAATGTATTGATATTTGTGTAACTTTATAATACAAATTTAAAATTACATAACTAGATTTTGGACTAGATCCAAAGTTTAAACCATTTAAGTTAAAACTAATCGTAAGTTGTAAAGTCTCATTAATTAAGACAGACACAAAAAACCCGACATCAAACAATTGGCGACCATAATGAGAGTGTCAAATTAATTCTTTAGAATAATTCAAGTTATTTTGATTATTTGGTTACTTGTTCAGTTAAATTACTGTTTGTGTGGAAATGAATTTAATATATTGATATTTGTGTAACTTTGTAATACAAATTTAAAATTACATAACTAGGTTTTGGACTAAATCCAAAGTTCAAATCATTTAACTTAAAACTAATCGTAAGTTGTAAAGAAATGGTCTCAATATCGGGTGACCTGCTCACCTTAAATTTTTTAGAAAACTCTACGCTTTTCCAAGAAACGGTCTCAATATCAAGTGACCGGTCCCTATTAAAATTCTTTAGAAAACTCCATGCTTTTTCATCCAATTATTCTATCACTCATGACATGTTGAAGAATTGACCTACACCTTTATTGGGTCCTAGGGGTCACTGTTCTTAGAACAGAGTCTCAGTCAGATTTGGATGTTCGGCATTGTCAGATCAAGAACTTTTTTGACCAACTAGATCCTTGTCAAATTCTGTTATCTAAAACGATTTTATCTCACTTTGAATCCTTCATCAAAGTTGTAGTCCGGGACACGTAGATGGATTTGGGGTTTTGAATTGCTTGATTTCGATATCAGAAGCTCAAGATATTCCTGTTTGAAATCTAGCGTGAAAAAATAGAATCTTGCCGCGAGAAGGTTTCCAACCAAGTTTTGTTGCAATTCTGTTATTCAAAACGAATTTATCTCACTTGAAATTCTTCATCAAAGTTGTAGTCCGGGACACGTAGTTAAATTTTGGCTTTTGAATCGCTTGATTTCAATATCAGAAGTTCAAGATATTTTCGTTTGAATATCTAGTGTGAAAGCAGAGATTCCTGTCGCGAGAAGGATCTAGCCCAAATTCACGGGACTGATTCAAAGGATTTTAAAGTTAATGAACTACTTACTAGTCAAAGATCTATGAAAAAAAAAGTCTATTTTTTTCTTCAATTTTAAAAGTTAAAATATGAGAATCATGTGCATCTCTTCTGCTTGAGCTTATCATGCTTCACCTACTTGGTATTTATCCCTACATTATTTAACATGTAAATATCTTTTGTATTTTTGCATTACTTACTATTTTTACACCTTATTACTTGTATAAATCGTGATACATTCATCAATTTTTAGAGTGTTACAATTCCCCCTAAATAACAATTTTGTCCCAAAATCTCAGCGTTCAAAACTCAAATCCAGCTCCGAGTATTAGTCTTTGTTCTTAGGTTTTGTTTCCTAAGCCGTGACTACCCAAATTATATGGTGAAATTGAACCCTAAACATTCATGATCGTTCTTAATTCCCACAAGGAGGCTCCTGTAGTTCTTGGCTAGAAGAAAGGGCAATGCCATATGCACAAAAGGGCAGTATACCTTTGAAACAGTTGTCCTCACATCAGAAGTGCTGTCACTCCACTGAAGGGGGAGGTAAAAAAAACGAGAAAAAGAGAGGCAAACGGGCATATTCCATTTTGAGAATTAATGACCCACGAAATAAATCAAACTCCTTGATCGCAAGAACATGATTCTAAAAACTGGCCAGTTCAAAATAGGCGTCCAAACCCAATTCCATATGAGAAGCCAGTCCTTGGCAATACAGCAACAACCCAAGCCTGTTTACATGTCATCATCATCAACTAAATTTACCGATTTCCATCTTCTTCTTGATTGCCTTTTGACCATGATATATAAATGTATCCAGTATGCCAGAAACAGTGAAAACACCTGGAGTATAAGAATAGTCAACCATTATTAACACACCTAATCATGAAATATATCAATATAAATGCACAAAAAAATAAAAAATGCCACAGATTTGAGAACTTTATATCATTGTTTCAAAATGCAAAACGGACATTACTTTTCTTTTCCTATACATTATTAACCTTAGATTCTATCAAACCTATAGCGCAAGTTATGAAAAAGACCAACACAAGTAAAAAAGGGAGTGGGAGCATCGATTGGCTTTTTTGAGAAGAAATAAGGTATTACCTCCAACTATGGCACACACATTTGTTAGGAAGTGTAAGAACGAAACATGTTCTTCTGTGAAAGTCACCTGCAAAATGCAAATCAGATGTAATCACTAGACCAAAAAACCTCTGAAGAGAAAAATTCAGTGACTTGCGCTAACTCTTGAGCTCATTTAGTAGGCTAAAAAAAAAGCCTACCTTAATTGGAGAAAGGTCATAAAAGAAGAAAACTCCTGGAAGGGACTGAAGGCGACCTATGTCTGTGCCCCTAAAATGTTCAGTCACAGAAAACTGGAAAAGAGAATTAAAACTTGTTATATCACTTTAGATGATTTGAGACAACATATCAATGAACACTTATTGGACTGTGATCACACCTGATTTGACTGGATAGTGTGTCCACTCACATCTGTGTATACAGTAGGTACTACCTGCAAAATAAAGAGCCCGTTTGGGTAAAATGCTGGAGAACTGATTGCATTCCTTAATTATTACCACTAGAAAGGAGAGGTGACAAGAAACAGGAGAGGCATTTGTCCTGAAGAATAACCTTGATGAAATACTGGTACATCCCACTTGGTGTTTCTTGTGTCCATTGCACACTGAAAGTTACAAAAATGAGTTTGACATTCCAGCACATACAATTTAATACACAGGAAAGAGGATAAACAAGTCAATCTTCAAGCCCAACAAATGGGTAGATGAAACCAGGATGCATGGAGAAAATTACCCATCAAGAGGATTAACAACACCTGGAAAATATTCTCCGAAAGTCAGCCTATTAATCTTGTGAGTTATCTGTATCACATTGTTCACATTAATCAGATGGTTTGTTTAACATAGCATGATGAGCAATTAAGAAGTGATTGATAAGTTCATATTCCTTGGCAGACACAAGTTCAGTAATTGATATTCAACAGAGATGGCCAGAAGAAGTGGAATCATGGCTTACATTAAAACTATCCTTCTGAAATGCCAGCAGATCATGCACGTGAACACCAGATTGCTGAAAACTCTTCCCGGGTGCAAAATGAAAATTTCCAGCCACCTTATTAACTTCTAAGAATCCATAAATGTTGCATCCTTCACCCTCTTCATCTTTAATCTTTTGGAGAAATCCCTCTCTTTTGCACTGAATGTTACATGTAAATCAGAAAAAAAACCATAATTAGAATAAATGAAAATATTTTTGTTGTCATTTGTTATTCAAGGAGAGCAGATGCTAAGATTTTAGATTGAAGCACCATTAGATTGATGCACCACCAGAAGTCATCAGTTCACATATGGAATGAGAAATCTCAAGACAGACAAACACAAGACAACATTCAGACACGCAGCCACACAACACAAAAATATAGCCTGTAGCTCAAACTTGGAAGTATTCCCAGGCAACACCAGTACTCAAAATTCATAGTTGACTATGTATTGAATATTTTCAGAGCATCGAGAGATAGATTTTCTATCATGTTAGTGGTGTTGCAGCTAATAATTGTGCAGGAATCGCCCACTACAATACTACCATTCATTATCCCAAAAGGAGGAAGAAAGGGAGATGGTAACCTAAACGTTAATTTTTCTTGGTTACAGGTACAAAGTAAACGACAGCAGGAAAGGCCAACGATGAAGCATTAGCAATATTGCCAATTAAGATACTGATCAGAGAATCATAAAGTTAACATATGCAAGGGTCTTAACCGCATTCATTCAGTTTGTTCTTGAAAATTGAATCAAGAACTCCAATAAATAATGACACAATAAAGTACCTGGTCCATTAAATCCGGATTTGTCACTGCCCAACCTTTCTTTCGATATGCTTCACGAACGTCCTCACAAGAATTACAGCAGTCTTCATCTGACTGCAATACAAAAGGAGATATAATGGGGAGGGGAGTAAAACTACAGATTAGATAAAGAATATAATAGACACTTGACTGTTCCTAGTTGCAAGGAGACAAATTCTGATTTTATCCCAAAGGAACTAGAAAGACAAAATACAGGCTGCTACAAAGAAAAAAACACATCAGATAAATAATGGAGAAACTAAGGTCTGCCAGTTGCCCAATAAAATCAGAAGCAGCTAAATAATTATTACTAGAAGCAGCTAGTTCTATAAGATGCATTTAGCTAACAAGCATGATACAAGAATAGAGTGAAAAAGCATTCCAGAAAGTAAACGTGTTCAGGTGAACAAAAATATTAGAGTTCTGAGTAGATTGTCCCACATGTATGCAGTTTAATAATAAATACGAGATGAGACAGTTATTTCTTAGCATTGATGCTAGACAAACTTACCGCTTCCGCACCATAACATGAGCCACAGTATGTCTCGTTGTGCTCAAGCCTGCCACCATGCCTCTGCAAAGGCTTTTCAATCTGTGCCAAGCATGAAAAGGAGTCAAGCAAGTGAGGAGAGGGAAGGGGAGGGGATGGGGTACAAGTTGTTAAGAGTCCAAGAATGATATTGTCAACAGCGGAGTAAAGAAAGAAATAGCCAAATTGCACTTATGAAAACAACGGAGAATTATAAACATTGCTTGAAGATCAAGGAGATGAAGGAGAAAAAGCTCCTCTGAAAGAAAGCACAGCCTAACATTTCTATTTTTCTACCCCTGGCTCGTAAAATACGATTAGATCCAACTAATCTCCACAAAGCCACAAGACTAAAATAAAACACTTACAATCAGCTATCTATATCTCCGACAAAGGACACCAATGTCAGATAGTCAAGCTTACAGTGAGCCAATGGCAAAACAGAGCCCCCCTTGAATGATACCAAGCCTTAACTTCTATCATGCTATGCATGCTTTTTTGTGTGTGTGTGTGTTAAGCAATACATGCTTTCAAAAGACAGGATTGGTTCTTTTCGTTAGTAATTTATTTTCATTTTTAAACCCTAGCTCGGTTCCTCAAATGACTCAGAAAAACAAAGATAGATTCTCTTCTGCCATTCACATCAGTCATGGCACAAATTAACATAACCCTAAAACTAGCAGAGATGAGCTTTGAGTAGACAAAATACTGCTGATTACATGATGAATTCACACAAAAATTAGCACTCGAAAAAAATCAAAGTTAATTGCTCAAACTCAGATCAATTCACAGATCACAAACAATGGTTTTTTTAACATAGAAAGTTTAAGCAAAACTGAATACCAACCTTAGGGGCACCAATTCCATCTTGCCGTGCTTCTATGACATTTCCATGAAAATCTAGTCTTTTCTTAATTATATCATGTTTCTGCAAGGCATCAAAAACAGAAAATTTAAAACCTGGGAAACAACCAGGTCAAGAGCATGAAGCGAAGCATATGCATGCAAGTATAAAAGAAAAAAAAGAAAAAAGGTGAGGTCTTATGGTACATACTACATCAAGATGTTGCTCTCCACTAATATCCATGGCATCAAGGCTAAGAATAGAGCACGGAAGAGCGGGGAACGTTACATCAAACTGCAGTTTAAAGCATCACATGAATCAATTACTAGAGCAATTCATCCAAGCAAGCGTATTAGGACCAATTGATACACATTGAAAAGAACATTACATTGATACGTAGAGTTTCTCCTCTCGAAGTATCCACCACTAGTTTTGTTTCAGTTACCGCATGAAGATATAATCCTGCAAAAATAAATTTAACAAAAATAAGAACACCAATAAACACAACAAACAGTACAAAGTTTGAAAATAAAATAAAATAATTCCAACAAAAACCTAAACCCCATCCCATCAATTTCTCAAAAACCAATCATCAAAGCTACCATACTCAAAGACGAATAATAAGCATAAATAAAAAAGGAGCAAGAATAGTAAACATACGGAGCTCGGAGAAGAAGAGGAGAAACATAACGATAGAGGAAGCGAGAGTGATAACACCACCGGAAAGCGTACGGCTGTAGAAATCCTCGTTGATTTTTGGATATGCATCCAAATTCCTTAGCTTGCTCATTAACCCCTCCATTTTCTCAATACTTAGATCGATACTTCTTTTTGTATTTCTTATTCGTAACCTAATCTATGGGTTTTTTTTCTATACAAACCCAAGATTTCATTTATTTAGGTATAAAGAGAAGGTGCAAATCTAAATTATGAGCTGCTTAAACACCTCGCCTCTTCGATCTTATTGGTTTATTAAGGAGGAGGCGTTGAGCGATTTTTGAGATCCCTCTCTTGTTTCTTTTCTTTTCTTTTCTTTTACCTTTCCTTCAACTTTCACCGATACGGATACGTATGTCCCGCGGGCGGTAATTACGCTCTACGGATTAGTGTACTTCTTTCTACATGTTTCCATTTTTCTCGTCTTTGTTTTTTCTATATATATATATATAAATGCATTGGAATTATAAAAAATATTAATTTAATATTTTTTAAGAAAAAACAATTTAAAAAGAATTTCGAAATATAAAAACTACTATAATATGACATTAAAACCCCTTCTAATTATTTCCTTTTTTTCCATATTTTTAACTATATATTTTTTAAAACTTTCCTCATGCCATTGAGTTTTTTTTTTATAAAAAAAATAAGAATTCATTGAAGTGAAATCCAAGTCATCTAGTTTATTTTTCACATCATTAGTTTGACATTTTTTTCTTGAAAAAACCTACTTGTTGATACTGACTAGAAAACTAATACTACAGGTAATAGCAAAAAAGAGAAAATTTGATATTTATAAATATAATTTGTTTAGATTTGAATTTATAATTATATCAATTTAATTTTTGATATTTTACAATTTATAAATGCAACTCATTTAATTTTTTTTGAACTTGAAAAATTGAATATATCATGTTGGATTAATTTTTTTCCTTATGAACATTATGAATTTTTATAAATTAAGTTTATATTACTAATTTTCATGAGTTAATATTTAGAAATGGATGTATAATATAGGCTACGAGTGTCATAATACCCTCAAATATAAAGTTCTTTTTTATTATGTTAAAAAGATTTAATAATAAATTCACCAATAAAAACTTTGAAGTTGAAATATTTCTAAATAAAATAAAAATAATCCATAAATTATTAAATATAAAGATAAAATAAATATAAAATATACAAGTTAGGTTGAATTTATCGAGTTTTAAAAATTCTAACCCATGATATTAATTTTTAAATTTTTTATTCTTAATAATATCTATTTTATAAGATTTTTACCGGTTAAGTCGAATTACAAATATTAAATAAGCCGGTTTTTTTAAACACCCTGATCCTTTGTAGCCAACAATCGTAATTACTTTACCAAATACGTTATGTGTACTTTTTTACCATCAAGTAGTCTTCTAATTCATCTTGTATGTACTTATATATATATATATACGCGGTAAAAAGGAGCCGTAAGTAACAGACATGTAAATTACTAGTTTAGACGCGTGGTGTTTATCCGCATGTTGAATCTTGGTGACGGAAAAACCGAGGCCCAAAAAGAGGTTTGTTTGTATACAGTTTATAGGATTTTGAGTATAGAATAACAAATCAGATAGAGGCCCATAGAAAGGTACAGATAGATTACTCCTGAGAGAAGGGCTTTTACTGCCAACTAACAACTGGGACACATATGTCATTTCAACTTGCACACCCTCTTCCCGAGCTAGAAATTTAGTCTTGTTTAAGGGTTTTCAGAGCCCTTTTTTTTTATATTTTAAAGTTTTTTTAAAGAGTATTTTTTTAATTATTTTTTTATTTTTTTAATATGTTAATGTTAAAAATAAAATTTTAAAAGTAAAAGAAAATCATTTTAATATATTTTTAAATAAAAAATATTTTAAAAAGTAATTAGGATGTAAGTATGACATTTCTTTGAAATTTTTAATGTTCTTAGCTTGCATATCGACAACAATGGTTGA
>Ga0325403_1003949_pt1 | contig 13690 bp, 8 predicted proteins | sample PopdelMetagenome_19_FD_205665 | JGI IMG/M metagenome (GOLD analysis project Ga0325403, IMG submission 205665) | Populus deltoides microbial communities from Bellville, Georgia, United States - Xylem-PdKOR-R4 | ecosystem: Host-associated > Plants > Phyllosphere > Stem > Wood/Secondary xylem...
ACATTTAAAAATAATCAATAAGTTTCATAATCCTAGAGTTTGAATCCAAAAAATTAAGAAAAAAAAATGCCTCCTTAATTAACAACCAATGCATACTCAAAGGCATTAACCAATAAAAATATATCAAATTGTCAAGGTTATTTAATTAATCATAACCATCAAAGTTTTTTTTTTTTTTGTTGTTCTTCCCTGATGAGAAGGGTATCTTGAAATCTTTTCTCTCATATCTTACTTTAATAGTCAAGTTGGGAGTTGTTATTGTTAGTGCAATGTTTTACCTTTCATATATAATTATTTCATGGTTGATCAGCCGACATTTTGTCTTGCGGCCAACTAAATTCTCTGTCACACATACAGAGAGTGCAATACACACAAAAGAAGATGACTGACAGAATAAATAAAAAAAATATTTCTAAGGAGATCGATCAGCCTCTCGCAACATAGCAGTAATTTAGTACAAGTCTCAAAATGGATTAATTTAATTGGAAATCTTTCTAAAACAAGCAGCTGTGCGTGCACCTGCCACAGTGAATCGAATATCTCTGATTTGCACTAAATCACTATAGAGACCTTCCTCTTTAAACAGCTAGTTAAGAAACTGATTCCCAGGGAACCTTTGAAAAACAGTTGGCATTGAGTAAATGAAAGAAAATCACAACTTTTTATGATCCTGTTCAACTTGTTCATCAAGTCTTGATAAACTTAAATTCAAAATTAAAACTAAATATTATTTCTACACCACCTAATTGCCTATATATATATATATATATATGATTTTGTAGTTCAAGACAAGTTTAAAACCGTGTGAGCCTTTGTTTTTTCCTTAAAAAAAATAAATCAAATAGACGTTATATATCTATATAATAAGTTTAGTGGAGCAAGCATTTTCCTTTTTAAAAAAATTAATTAATGAGCTCAGAGCATTTCCATTTTCTGTCGTTGCCAACTTCAGTCGTCTCCTGAAAGCTGCTAATCAAACAGAAATCTTTAAGCAAAGTGTTGATGGTGTTGTCTAATCACAGCCATGCTCTTTCCTTTTAAGTTCAAATGCATGTTCAACGAATGGTCGTAAGAAAGGTCTTTGAATTGGAGTGAATCGAGATTGCTAAACTTGCCATTTATAGAAATTATTCGCATGCTTTACTTTTCTCGACTCATGATTACATTAATGGCTTCCTAAACCCTACCATGTGCACCAAGAACCCTATTTTATGTTCAAGTTGAACTTCACTTGGGGCCATTTATATCGCCTTAAATACCACACTAACTTATCACCTTCACTCATCAAATTATAACGTTTCATGTGTAGATTGCAAAATAATTCGGGGAACCTAGCTTGAAAGCTTGGTTTCTCTTGCTTGCTTATCTTCAATATTTCTTGTTTGCCTTTGATCAATATATAAGAGCTTTAAGTTTTTTTGTCATTGATCATGGCAGACAGGACCCGCAGCTTCATGCTAACTTTCTTCACTGTTGTCCTACTCCTCTTGCACCAACATTTCGACTTGACGGCAGCATCAAGGCCACTAGACATTCACTCACCAGCTATCCCTAGATCAGGCTTGGAACCTCCTCCTACTGATGTTCATGATCGTTGGTATCGTATAAATCGTTACAAGAATCTCGAGTCAGACGCTTTCAGGCCAACGACTCCAGGCCATAGCCCTGGTGTTGGTCACGAGAATCCACCTGCTGCTCCTTGAATGCAGTGCTACATGCAAAGATATGAACAAGAACATTGAGTGGAGGTTGTTTTGATTGTGGTAGGGCTAGCTAGGGTTTTGGAGTGATATATGTAATATGCTTGCAAAAGAGTGAAGAAGGTAGTAAAAGGCATGCATGCTCTAGATTTTTAACAATGTACAAATGGGAAATCGATGAAGATTTTCATTGATAGAAGTTTTCAATGTTGTTATTTTTCTAATGGAACGTACATTCCATTTCCTTTCTTAATATAATTAATTAATGATTGGATATTTCCAATTCAAGGACTGTAAGAAAATTCCTCTTTTTTTTTTTTTTTAGTCTGATGGATTCTACTTATTATTGTTTTTCAATTGAAAGAAATGTATCTTTGAAATTTTCGATTTAACTCGATTGATATACAAATTAATTTTAAGAAATATCTTTTATATATTAATTTGCTATAACCTTGTGATTTGGACAGATTACATCACGACTTAATTTCCTCTCTCTCATGATCATTAGTATTTGTTCACATAAAGAGCATCGTATGGTTAATTATGACTTTTTTGATAATGATGAATAAAGCCACATATTATATATATATATATATACACACACACACACAAGTCTCTCTAATTACAAAACACTTTCCCATATTGTTTATATTTTTATTTTTACTCTAAAATATTAATCAAACACATTTTTCTAGCTAGTAGCAAAATTAACTGGCATGTTGTTGAGACTTTAAAACTCATTTAAGAGGAAAAGGAATGGTCGACTGAAGAACAGCTAGCGAAGGAGGATTAGGTGAATAAGTTGGAATGGTGAATTTGCCCACCATATATTCAGCCAACCAGGAAAGCATGGCAGGCTACCATTTTTTAACCGTGTTGGAAATAGTAGTAATTAAATATTGTTTTTTTAAATATTTTTAATTTAAAAATCTATTAAAATAATATTTTTTTATTTTTTAAAATTTATTTTTAATTTTAGTATATTAAATCAATTTAAAAACATATAAAAATTAATTTTAAAAAAAATATTAAAAAATTTACACAATTATACCGCAAAAATAAGCACAGCATTCGTATACAAAAGAAGCTTTGTGAGAACGAAAAAGGCATGATTTCAGACAAGGAGTGAACAGAGAAACCAATGATTAGAAGTTCTGTAAAAGGACAAGTGGTGAGGTGAAAAATGTGAACGAAAAATAAGGTTTGTGTTAATTAGAGAGTAAAGATTAGTGGCTTGGATGATGTTGCGGGCCGGCTGGACTAAAAACATTGTTTAGCTTAAGAAATTTCAGGAGATGATTATGCTTTTCAAAGTAATAAGAAAAATTTGATAATCAAGTTAAATATTGATTAATTTGATAATATAATTAAAAAAATTAAGGTGACAACAACAAATAAAAAAAACTACATCGGACAAAGCTGGAATAACACGTGAAACCCGTGACTCGGACATGATATATGTCCAGATTACATGTTTATTGTGCGTTCTAAATCATGAGGTCATGATAATTCAATAAAAAAAGAAACTGACGATGAATAAAAATAAAATTAAAAAAAAAATTAAGAGATAAATATGATTAAGATATTTAATATCGTAACCTGAATTATTTACCAGGTTATGTTTAATGAATTTGTTTATTAAAATCAATTTGTAACGGAAATCGACACATATAAAATTCATTGAATAAAATAAAAAGGAAAACAAATATTATGCAATGAAACACATATTAAAAATCTTATAAAAAATAAAACATTTTTAATTTTTAAAAATAAATTTAATCTATATAAAATATTTTAAAAAGTACAAATAAATCATACTAATCTTCTAAAAAATTAAATACACCCAATAATCAAATAATTATAGCCATTTATAAAATACTAAATAAGTCAAAAGAATCATTGAGAATGAGTATTAATTAAAACATAAACTTAAAAATTATGTAAAAAATAATATATAAAAAAGGTATTAATTAAAAATAATCAAAAGGAAAAGAAGGAAAAAGAAAAGAATGAGGTCAAACGTTAATAAGCCCGGTAAGCCAGGCCAAGCGCCTGGCCTATCAAGAAATGGCCCACACGTAGGCTTTTTATTTGTCTTGTCAAGTTAATGCATGGAACAAATGAAATTAATTTATTTTGAAAAAATAGATGTCGTGTCGTCTAGATTCCTAGATTCTAGCTATTATAGTGGCTGAAAAAATGGTGTTCATATTTTTTTTCACCTAAAAACCCCTTTTCATCCCCCTTTTAACATAAAACACTTAGAAAATACCCTAAGAGTCTTGTTAAACCAATTCATGGCCTCAAAAAACACACAAAAAACAACACCTCAAAATCCAAAACAAAAAATCTTCATGACCTAAAATCTAATTTTTATGCACTTTCAAGGCGAAAAAAAAAGCACCTAGTTTGAATTCTTCTTGATTAATTGTTTTAATGGATGGAATCGTCATCAACGACAACTTTTTCTCTTTACACTGAAATCTAGCGAGCCCCTCTCTCTCCTTCCACCAAAGAAAGACTGAAAAACAAGGAAAATAAGATTTTGAAAATTAAAAGGACTGGTCACCTAAGAGACAAAAAAAATGAGAGATGAAAATGAACTTTTAAAATAAATTTCAAATTCGCTACCTATTTCACCCGCTTTTATCACTTTTATCTTCTATATTTCAATTCAATCATTTAATCCCGAAAAAATATGTAATTGTGTGCTAATTTGTGCTCAAAAGAGCTAAATTGGACAAAATAAAAAATTTAAGAATCAAATTGAAAATTAAAAAAAATTATTGCTCCGATCCTAAATTATTTTTGAGATAGTGAACAATACTTGTGCCACAGTAAATGAATGAGCTCTTTTAATATATAGTTAATTAATGGTATTTTATTAGTAATTTCTTTGTATCTTAAAGAAAGAGATATTACGTGGAGCCAGGATTTTTAAAATGAGGGAGCAAATTATTAACAAATATTTGATATTATGTATTATGTAAATATGCATTATATTAAGAAATCAATTTGAAATATATGTACTAACTCATATCAAACAAAATTAATTTAAAAATACTTTCAAAATAAAAAAAACTTATGTTATAATTGTTCTTTTCGAGTTTATATTTTAAAACCGCTTTATAATAACTTTATTATCAATCTCATCAAAAATATTTTTCTTAATATATACAATCAAACTATCATTCATCTATTTTTAGTTTAAGGTGGGTTCAATGCTTGTTTTTTTAAATCTTCTAAGGACTAGTGAAGTTCTTGATAATAATTTTATGCTGACATATGGTAGAGAATAGCTAAAACCATAGCTTAAAAGGATTGTCATGATAAATTGTTGTTGTTATTGTTGACTTACTGTTTTCTACAGGTGGGTTAAACATAAATGTTATATATATTTTTTTATTTCTCTATTGTGTCCTTAATTTTTTGAGTTGTCCTATACTTCATTTTTAATTACTAGTAAGTTCATCGCCATCCATTTTCAATATGAAATTCATAGTAAAATACTTATCAATTCATTAAAACTCATTTCAATTCATATTCATATGCATATAATATTACTCATACACATATTAATTCAACAAACTCTTAAATTATTATAAATCTTAATATTTTCAACAATTAATTGTAAAGGAATAAAACTAAAATTAAATAATAAAAAAAATAAAAAAGATGAAGAAAACTTACCTAAAGCATAAAGCATAAGAGGTTATTTACTTAACTAATTAATAGCATAGGAGTTGAAGAGAAATTTTGCAAAAGAAAAAGAGACAAGAATAGTAACTTGAAAAAAAAAAAAAAGCTCTCAGTTAATTAATGAAAGAAAAAGAAAAAAATTAATGAAATGTGCTAAACATATATATTATATATTATATTTTGTTGTAAGTTAACAATAGCTAACTTGAGTTAATTATTAGTAGCCAGTAAAAAAAAAAAAAAATTAAACATGTTAAGATATTATTAATATTCTAATATAAAAAGTATTTAAAAAAAAAGTTTAAAGGGGCAATTGTATATTTTAATATAAAAAATATATTAAAAAAAAAATTAAGAGGCAATCGCACCCTTTTTTTGACACCATGTGGCTCCGCCACTCAGATTAACGTGTGTATGTGTAAAAGAAGATATAAAGGAATATGTACCCTCTATTTCCATCCTCTGTATTTTTTTTATTATTATTTTTTATCTCAAGCTAGTAATTAAACACTCCCTCAGTTTTCCATGCCACAGCTTTACGTCAGGAGGCAACGGAATCAGACTTTGCAATTGAAAAGTGGAAATGGGAGATGGGTGGAGGGTGAGGAGTTGCATCACAGAGATGATCAGACATCGTATTCAAGTATTTTTGCTAGCTCTACAGCAGGGTCCTTTGAAAACATCCTTCATGCAGTTCCACAGTCACTCAATTCTCATGATGCCTTATGTATGGCAGTGTCTGATAAAAAGGGTAAGAGAGCTGTTTTCTCACTTGGTGGCCTTAAGGATGCAGGGCCTGATGGGTTTGGTGGTCTTTTTCACCAGTAATATTGGGATACAATTGGAGGTCATGTTACAGCCTCAATTCAGAGCTTATTCCACACAAGGATTATGGAACCAGAAAACAATGTTGCCAACATTGTTTTGATCCTGAAATGTCTAATCCATTATAGACCAATAAGTCTAAAGTGTGTGCTTGGCATGGTGTTGCAAAAGCAGGTTTAAAAAAAAACTATAAATTGTAGCTTTTTCTTAACTAAAATCTCAAGAGAAAGAGAGAAAGAGCTTTCAGTGAGATTTATGTAAAATATGTAAAATTATAGTATATGTTGATTAACCAAACACTTTCAAAACTGTTATTAGAACAAAACATAATTTCAACCACACCGCACCAAACATACAAATAATTTCAAAGGCTTCTAGACTCGAACCTTGGCTTGATTAACTAATTTCCCCAGAACAGGTTGCTTTGGTTCAAAACAGTTGTATCCAAGACAATATTGTGAATATCCATGAAGCATTCCATCACCCGCGAACAACTAAACGGGGTCACAACTACAATATGGCAATCAAGTTGGATATGACCAAGGCTTTTGACAGAGTAGAATGGGGTTTCTTGGAAGAGGTTTCAAGGACAATGGGTTTCAATGACACTTGCATACGATGAGTTATGCAGTCGCAGTGGGTTCCCACGGTCATCTGCAAACATGATATAAAATAAACGGGGATCCTCCATCCCCTTATCCATCCATTCATCCTAGTACCCGATGCTCTTTCACACTACTTGTCATCTTTGCTGAATCAAAACAACATGGTGGAATCTAAAATCAAGAGAGCTTGTCCTTCTTTATCTTATATCATGTTTACAGATGATACGTTTTTATTTGGAAAAGCTTGCATGGGTGAAGCTACATGTATCATGCAAGCTTTACAGGTCTATAGCCAAGCCTCTGGGAAAGAGTTAACACCTTTCCAAAAAGAGCAAATACTCATCGGGGCGGTCCAAAAGTGAATTTCTCGATTACTTGAAGGAAAGGGCGGAAAAAGAGGTCCAAAGCCGGGGAGGAAAGCTGCAATGCCTTCTTACACACGATGGTTTGTTTTAGGCTTCCAAAAGCCTTCTGTGATGATATCAATCCAATCATTACAAGGTTTTGGTGGGATTCTAACCACGGAAAGGATAAGGTACATGGTGTAAGCTAGGACAGGTTGACCCCACTGAAAATTGAAGATATTAATCTTCAACACTGCCATGTTAGCAAAGCAAGCTTTGAGTTCTTAATAGAGGAAGATACGGTAAACTATAGTTTGGAAAATTAAGATACTTGTTAATCACGAACACAGCAAAACATATCTTCTGTTTTATCATTTTTATATAATGCAGGCACCAAGGTTCTCAAAACTTGCAATGAAGGCAGAGTTAATGCACTATACTGAAACCTAAACAAAGATTAAATAAAATGAGAAGAACAGGGTTATAGCTTCAGGAATTTGGGGGCTTGAGAATATAGTCTCAAATCCCAAAGCAACTATTAAAATTCAAAAGTTCAATAATGGTAGGAGCATTACATGGCTCCGCCTGTTCATAAGTAAGGGGAAAGCAAGATAATATAGATCAAGGAGTCACTCTATGGAGTTGAGAGTGTTGTCTACCAAAGAGCGTGCAATTTCAATTAAAGGAGGAAAGAAGAAACAAGCAGCATTTCTATAGGAACTTGAGTTCATCAACATACAGCCACATATAATTTGTTTGAATGATCAACTAGTTAGTGGGGTCCAACTGGTTCAAGAAGCTCAAACAAAAACTAAATGCACATAGAGAGATTTTATTGCAGTGAACATATGGTTAAGGTTTCATTACATACCACTATCAGATCTGTGGAATGAACTCTTTGACCTCACTTATTCACATTAGTTTCCACTTTTTCTATAGACAGTATTTTCTAATCATTTTAACTCTTGGGGAAATTATACATGTCATTTGGTGTCGCCAAGCTTAGATAACAAGTAGAGGCAACCAGAGCAAAGGAAGACAGAAGCTGAGAAGCAAAGTAAATCAATGGGAGAGAGTATGATTGCTGTCTTACTCTTTTCAAAGAAGCCGATCAGAAGAAGCATTACTATGACGTGGCCAAGCTTGGTTTTCAGCTCATTAACAGTTTTCACTTCTAACCATTTCGGTCGTTCCTGCCAGAAAAGGTAAGAAGATCTCAATAACTGGGGTGCACAGAAACAAGTCAACAACAGCATAAATGGCAAACATAATTTTTATTATAGTTCTACTCTTAGGAAGGTCAAGTATCAAATAAGATATCATTTGGATATGACAAGCTAAAGAGTATAGTTCCCAACCAACAGGCAATATAAACATTTCCCCGCTCATCAAGAAGGCTACAATTTCTACGAAACATTAGCTGCATCATATTACATGCATTGCTAAAGTATAAAAATTGCTGTTGTTTAAGAGAATCAAAGATACCTTCAAGGCAAATAAGCCAAATAAACTTGACCTGTTTGGTGCTTTCCCCGTTGACACCTGCTTCGCAAGGTCAAGATTGCTAACAAAGAGTTCATATAGACCCATTCCAAAGACTAGCATCACTGTTCCCAAAAGATAGATATCTGGGATCCAATAAAACAGTCATTAGTAATTTTCTAGGGAGCTTTTCAGCAACAAAGCAGGCACTGTAGAAGATGGAGAATGAAGAGCTGGAAGTTCACGGAGAAAAAAAGACATCCAAAAGATGAACCCAACCCCTTCAGCAAATGCATGTATGGTGATTTGATATATATCTAGCAATTGCAAATAGTCTGATGACCTACTCACCAAGCTGAAAAATAAGTATACATGAGCGAAATCCTTTATCTTAGTTTTGAGTTCTTTTACAGGTCATCAATCAATTCCAGAATTCTACCAGGGAGAAGCAAGAAATAGTTTTACTTGCCCCGCAACTACCGCATTGCAAAGCATTAGATTAACCCATTGCGAAACATGCATGATACAAGGCTTAATTTGATGGAATGCTAAAAGAACATTGTGTGCTAGTTGTGGGTTCAATTACTTCAAAATAATGAAGCAAGGCATAGCCATTAATACTGAAAACTATTCCCAATGACACACCTATGGCCTCGACCAGCAATATAATCACTTTGCTACGATTGACGAGGTATTGCATGAAAGCTGACCCAACATGAGTGCAGCCCTGCAAATCAAAGTAAATGATGTGATGATTAATACACCGTAACAATGAAAAGATCAGTACCTTCAACCAAATTGAAAGTACTATACTTGAGCTCAAAAGAGCCGTCCTTAACGGCATGTAATTGACAATTTGAAATCACATGCAGGTAGTGTTGCTATTGCTTGCATAATTGAACTTAATGCTTACACTTGCATCAATATTTGTGGAAAAACAATGAGAATTTCAGTTTAATTTCATGAAAACTGAACTGAAAATTTAGAAATTGAAACCCAAGAAAGATTAACTTAAGAGTTTGGAGAAGCAGCACCTTTATGAAACAGAGAAATGATCCAACCATAGAGCCCAAAACCCCAAGAATCGCCAAGAACCGACATCGATAAATAACCTGCACATCATTCAAACAAAATTAATTAATGCTAATAATAACGATGATGATCGTATAAAACACACACAAACAAAGAATTGCTTGGTTATTGTTATATACCTTCTCTATGTTCTCCTCTATAGATTCGAAGTCGAGTATCTTTGATGCAATTACAGGGGATGCACGAGATGAAGAACAAGAAGATTGTGTAGCTTCTGCTGCTGCTAAATGAACATCACGAGCTCTTGAACATTTGGTCACAGCAGGTGAGAATCTAATACCATGTCCATGTGGGCTAAACCCAGATACCCTTCTAGAATATGGACTCAAATTACAAGTCTTGAGCACGAAAGGTGGTATTTTGATGGGTCTTGAAATCATGGGTCGGGAAGGGTTCATGGTGGATGAAAGTAGAGAGCTTTTGGCATGAATGATAGGCACAGTGAGTTGGAGGCACCAAGTTCACTGAGTGAAAGCGATGGTGAGAGCTTTTGGCATGAATGATAGGCACAGTGAGTTGGAAGTGCATGCACTGGCTAGCAAGATTGACGATTCACGGAAACTGGAACCACATAAATCCACTTAAAGTTTAGATTTTTTTTTTCTTTTTTTAAATTTAAGCCAATAAAAGTATGGAACTTGGAAGCGTGTTAAGCAGTTAAACTGTACTCATCTCAACCCAAACATTGACTTGTTTGTGTGAATTTCTATAAAAATTATAGAGGGAAACCTCAATTTAGCCCCCTAATATAGTACTATTATCAATTCGGTTTCAAATACTTTTGATTCTATCAGTTTTATCCCAAACAACAGCCACTATTAAACGAGATCAACCCTTAACAATTTGTTACCATAGCGGTTAAAAGATTTCATCTAATTTTTTTCGTACTGTCATTTAAGACATCAAAATAACTTTTAACATGTTCTAGAAGACAATTTTACACTGAAATTATGTGTTGTGGCATATTAGACTTATACTTGCACATTGAATGGAAATAACTGAGATCATATACAAAGTGTACGGAATTTTCTTATGACCACTGGCTATTTAGGGCTCGTTTATCTACTGGTAAAAACTGAGTTTTCAACTAAAAATATAAAAAATAATATTTTTTAACTTGAAACACAGCGAACCGGTTAAATAAACAGGCACTTAAAATGAATGAATGGGTTGGTGCATGAAGGGGGTGACATTGTTTATGAGATAATATTTGAAGGGGTCAATTGAGGTTTCCCTTAAACATGAATAAACTCCAAAGGGGGCAGGGATGGGCGGCACGTGAGTTCTCAATGTTCCTATCTGACGGGCTTGCCTCTCTCCGACAGTCATCAACGCTACAGGTTCTGTCTGTATCTCTCTCTCTCTCTCTCTCCCTCCCTCCCTCCATGTGGGCATGTTTAAATTAGGAAAAGACTGGATTTTTAGAATAGAAGTAGCAGTAATGAACTGTAAAGCCATTGATTTTTGTATATTGCTTGATTCTTTTAACACAGACAACAACAATCGAGGACCGAAATATTCATTCATTTAGTTTTGCCATTATTGATTGCTAGGCTTAACACACTCTCCTCTTTGTTATAACTAACCAAATCCCTCAGACTATGGAGGCTGTGGCTGAAAACTCTGACCCCATTAACGCCTTAAAATCTCAATTGGAAAGTTGGAACCAAACTTGGACTCTCTGGATAGTGTTTAGATTGACCAAATCTTAAGAATAAATCATGGACTTGTCAACTAAAAGTGTCAATCAAACTAACAAACTTTCTTGACTGAATTGGATGAAAGGGTTAAAAGGCCTCAAAAGTTGGAGTGCAATAGTTTGCGGGGCTCGAAATAGGATGGGGGATTCGGCACAGATAAAAATTGAAAGTATTAAGAGCATAGTTGTAAACAATGGATCTGCCGGGGCTGGTCTCTATCGATTAGATTAAAGACAAAATAAAAGAAGAAGAAATCCGGTTATTTTAATATATTTTCAAATAAAAAATATATATTTTAAAAAATAAAACTGCCGAACACTCAAATATTTCACAGATGAATCAAAGGGTACAAGATGATCATTGCCCCGTACTTCGTTTTTGGAAATGATCCCGTTCTTATGCAAGGAAACGAAAATGGGCTAAGCTTTGAAGCTGCTTTACTTTCACCACCAATTTCAACAAGCAGGCTGCTACACTTTTTTAGTGGGAATCCACATAGGACGTCCAATAAATTAGAGAGATGGCTCTAGCTTTTCATTAAAAATAAGGAGGCGTTTAATTTGAATTGAATTGCAAGATAAGAATATATTTGCTCAAGGCAGGATGGATAAAAAGGGTGTGGTTACCTAAGCTAAAGATTCCTTGATAGAGAAGAAAAGAGGCTCTTCAGGTACACGACTACAATAACAGTAAGATGGACATATCGTAGACACCACAAATGCTTTAAAACTAGGAAAAGAAGATACCTAACCTTCCCCACCAAAGAGAGCCAAGAACCCACCTTGAAATTCTTTACCTTGCTGCCTACCTCTACTCCTGTTAAGAATTCACCTTTCTTCATAACATAAAAATTGCCTCAAAACACCGAAAAGCCGGATGTTGTCACTCCTAGAGTGCCAATTATTACCTGTCACCGCCGCCGTCAATTATGACCAAGAACTTGCTATCCACTCCCCCACCCCGAACCCATTTTCTATGGTGGTTTGCTGCTATCTTTTGTGCCATCCTCACCATCGCAATAATCATTGCCGGCATCGTCATCTTCATTGGCTACATGGTAATTCACCCAAGAGTTCCAGTCATCAGCGTTGTCGGTGCTTATCTCCCTCATTTCAACTACGACGGAGCCGGGGTACTTGTAACGCAAGTAAACATCCTGGTAAGGTCGAAGAATGACAACATGAAGGCCCATGCCAGGTTCTCAAATTTCAATCTTGAACTGTTCTTTGATGGGAATAGGATAGCAGTATTGTCAACTGCGACTCCATATGAGGTGAAGAAGAATAGTTCAGTTGATTTTAACTATGAATACACCTCGGATCCTATACCATTAAATCCTATGCAAATGAATCATGTGGATGAATCCCTTAAAAAGGATGAGGTGAGTTTTGAGTTGAAAGGAGGTGTAAGAACTCAGTGGAGAGTTGGGGTTCTTGGCTCTGTTAAGTTCTTGTGTCACTTGAATTGTCAACTACAATTTCGCCCATCAAATGGAAGCTACATAACAAGACGTTGCTCCTCCAGGTCTAAGTGATTGATTTGCTCATCTTTTGGTTTTGGATTTGGATATCTGTTCTTTCTTATTTCTCCTTAATTTAATTATCATGTATTTCTTCAGGGCTTTTTTTCTTAATCCTTTCTTTAGGCTAAGTATAGGTTTAGTGCATGCAATCACAAGTTCCAAAAATTAATACAAACCAAACTACGGTTTTTTTCTTTCTCCGAAGAGCATAATTATTTCTACTCCTTGCTACTAAACCCGACAGATGATTTTGAAACCCGGCTGACTTGTTTTCTAGGTTGGGTTTAAAAAAAAGGTTAAATTTTAAAACCATTCAAATCGGGATAAGTAATTAATTTGGCAGATCCGATAGATGAACTAATAACCTGATCAACTCATTTAAAAGTTGATTTGATTTTTATTAAAACAAATTTAAAATAATATTATATCACTAAAAAAAAATAAAACTCGAGTTAACTTAATCATTCTCTTAGACTTGTTGATGAATTTAACCAAATTTAATTACAATGCTAATTAATTAGACTTCCTTTATATGCTAAGAAAAGTATTTATTCCATGAACTATAATTGCCTTCCAATGCAATATATGTTGCTCTAATTGAAGTTTTAAGTCGAACTTGAATTTATCAAGCATTATATATATATATATATATATATATATATATATATATATATATATATATATATATATATATATATATATATATAAAACAAAACAAAAG
>Ga0325403_1003951_pt1 | contig 13683 bp, 8 predicted proteins | sample PopdelMetagenome_19_FD_205665 | JGI IMG/M metagenome (GOLD analysis project Ga0325403, IMG submission 205665) | Populus deltoides microbial communities from Bellville, Georgia, United States - Xylem-PdKOR-R4 | ecosystem: Host-associated > Plants > Phyllosphere > Stem > Wood/Secondary xylem...
CTCTAGAATATTATTTATAAAAACATGTCTTTCACGGATCTCTATTTTAAAAATACTGAAATCCACTCTAAAAGTTTTTAAAAATAAATTTATTTTTATATCATTATATTTAGTTTTTTAATCAAATATATTAATCTCTCCATTATCTCTGTCCTCTGGTCCCATGAAAATTACCGAACACTACATGAAATAAGGCATGTTTGACGCGTCATTTCCAGGAGCATTGATGTAATTAAACGTTGCGTATATCACATAAGAGAAAATGTTGACAGCCCTTTCATTGTTTCAGGCTCTGCACCCCGCCTTTTATTTCCAGCACTCCATCAATACACTCGTTGAAGTTATTTCTTGGGGATTTTCGAACGATTCTTCGAGTGGTCTTTTTTCAAATCTTCTCGCGCAGCTCCTTCACCGTCTTGCTTCCCGGACCTTGTCGCCGGATAAGTGCATCACTGAAGGCATCATCCATGTGTTCTGTCCATTGAAACGCATCTCGCCTTCCCACTTGATTCTTCTCTGATTTATTACCCGTTGCAGATGAACAGAGGCATCAGACAAATAACAAAAGCAGGCTACCGACCATTAACGACCAAAAAGTACAGATATTGTTACCTTTATGAAGATTTCATATATTGATTTTAAAATCATCGAGTTGTTTAGCAATTCACTCTTTATTGCTTATTTTTTTATTATCTTTTTCGTTGTTTGTTTTTTCTTTTGATTTTTTCCCTTACGGTTTTTTTTAATTATTTTTTTCTGATTTTTTTTTATTTTTATCTCTCGTGGTATCATTTCAATTATTTTATTGTTTTTTTTAGAGATTGAGTCTCCGTTATTTTAATTATTTTTTAATTTTTTCTTTTAATTATTCCTCCAATATTTTATTTCATTTGTTTTTTAATTCAATTTTGGTTTTCATTATTTTATTTTTTTTTATTATTTTAATTTATTCTTTAATATTTTATTTTATTTATTTTTTAATAAAATTTTAATCCTTATTTTTTAAATTATTTTTTTATCATTTTCTTAATTTGTTTTTTCTTTCCATTAGTCCCTTAACATTTTATTTCATTTTATTTTTAATCCAATTTGATCTTTATTCTTTCAATTTTTTTCTTATCATTTTCTTAATTTGTTTTTCTCTTTCAATTTTCCCCTAATATTTTATTTTATTTGTTTTTTATATTCAATTTTAGTCCTCAATCTTTTAATTATCTTTTGTAATTATTATTTTTATTATTCAATAAAGTCTCTTGATATTTTTTTCATTGTTTTTCATTGGTTTTATAGGGTCATGTGTTTTTATTTTACGTTTTTTTTAATTAATTTGTTTATAATTTTATCATTTGAAATTATATTTTTAAAGTCCTAACTTTCTATTTTTTCCCTTTTCATTTCTAAGATGTTATCCTAAATTACGAGCTAATCAAGTTAACTCGGGTTTATTTAAGTTATATTTATTTAAATATCTTCTCTTATATTAAAAAAAAAATTGACCTTGAAAAAAAATGGAGTAACAATAATAAGAAAATGCTAAAGTTGGGCAATGGGCCAGATTATTGCAGAAATCAAAGTTGATCCATGGGCTGGACCATTTCAGCAATCACAGTTGGGCCTGAGATCCCTGGAATCCAACCAATCTTACATTATCATAAATGATTACTTATGTGAGAGCAAAGAAGCACAAAGAGAAGCACAAAGAGGAAAGCCAAATATCAAAGGGTAAGGCGTCCAAAACTTAAGACCCACGCAACCAATAGATTATAAGCGCAAAGATCGATGACGTGTCAATAAATTTCTAAATCCCGCCTAAACCCCTTCCACCTCCCCAATTTCATTTCACCCGCAATTGAATTTCAATTTCCTTCACGACACTTAATATCTCCGCCTCTCCCTCAACTCTCTCCCTATTCTCACACACAATATCCTCTCTCTACCACTCTTCCTCTCTCTTTCAAACCCTAACCCCCCACACCGGTAAGTCTCGCAGATTCTGAACGGATTCTCACCCTTTGATCGGATCTCATTGATTTAAATCGTGTTTTGAGCTGATCCGGTGTTAAAACTGCAGGTTTCTCCATGAAAGGAGGTAGATCAAAGTCAGATACCAAGAGCGCTAAGTAGGTTTCTTCAAATCTCGTTTTCTCTCAATTTCATCAATAGTCACGCGTGAAACGTGTTTTGCGGTCTCGTAGATCTTAGATCTAGAAAATTCGGTTTTCAAGTTTTCGTTGTCGTTTTGTGATTACGCTCATGTCGTTTTCTGACGTGGTTGTTCAGGCTCTCTGTGAACAAGAAACCAACCAAAGGAGGAGCAGCAGCAGCAAAGAAATCAGGAAAGGCAGCTAAGGATCCAAACAAGCCTAAGAGGCCTGCTAGCGCATTTTTCGTCTTCATGTAATATTCTTACTCTTGATTAATATTTATTCTTGTTCATTTGTAGCTAATTATGGAAGAATAATTTAGCTATAAATTGACTTTGACTGCAGGGAGGAGTTTAGAGAGCAGTACAAGAAGGAACACCCTAAAAACAAATCAGTTGCTGCTGTGAGTTCAGATATTGTTAATTAATTATTAATTATAGTTTATAATCGATTTTTTGTTGTTTTTAATGTGATAAATAAATTATTATTTAGGTTGGAAAAGCTGGAGGAGATAAATGGAAGTCACTGTCAGCGGCTGTGAGTATTTTTTTTTAATTTATGTTAATATCTGGGTGAATTTTTGTAAATATTGTTTTTCACTGATTTTGCTGACATTAATTGATTGATTGGTTACAGGAGAAAGCACCCTATGTTGCCAAGGCTGATAAAAGGAAAGTCGAGTATGAGAAGAAGATGAAGGCCTACAACAAGGAGCAGGTAATTGGGCTGACTTAGTTGTTTTAGTGTCAAGCTGTAATCGTGTTTGTGGTTGAAATTGATTTGTGTCATTGGTGAGTGTTAGGCTGAAGGGCCCAAGGAAGAAGAGGAATCCGAGAAGTCAGTGTCGGAAGTCAATGATGAAGATGAAGATGACGAGGAGGGCAGTGCAGAGGTTAGAGCTGGTGCATCTTGTTCGACTGTCTGTTTGGTGGCATTTCTTGTTTTGCATTTGTCTAATTTGGAATTTATTTTGGAATTGGTGCAGGAGGATGACGACGACGAGTAGGATTTGGGCATGGGGAATAGCATAGTCATGTAGGTCGTGACAATGTTTGGACATTGTATGTTAATGGCCGAGTATTGGCATGTTAATTTTTTTTCCAATTACTGTCTTCTAAGGGAAGGATATGCGAACTGCTCCCTTTGTTATTTTGTCCTCCTCCTTCCTAGGGAAAAAAGTTAATAGGTGTAGAAGGGAGAACTCTATGTTTACTTGAACCAAAGTTTAATGAATTAGATAAGTGGTTATCTTCTGTAGATTATGTGGTTCTCTCTGTTTGCCCTTTCATCAGTTCAATTCCCATAGCTATGCCTAGTGAAGATGGTATATGATCGAATGGGGTCGCATGTGTGTCTAACTTCTTCGTCTTGCCTTTTGCACTGCATTTCGGCTCATTTTGAATGGTAGGATGGTTTCACTAATTACTAGGCTGCAATTTTTACTGGATGCTGTGTTTTCATGGGTGAATGCAACATTATTCTGGTTCAGTCCCTTTTCTCGTGTTTATGCCGACTTTGGTGTGGTTAAAGATGTCTTGTTCGAGTTGATGTGTCCCTGTGTTGGCGTCTTTACTCCATTGTGTGTGTCCTCCTCCACTTTGTTACTGAATTTACTTTATTGCAGCCTGCGTGCTTGTCACTTTCCCTCTACTCCCGCTTTTGAATTTCATTATCGCTTGTCAAACTAAAGTCGAAGATTTGAATGCATGATTCTGGTTTGGATATGGATGAGTTTTTATGTGAATCTGTTGCTTGCCGAGCTGTTTGGATGGCAATGGTCGAATCTTTACGCTGCATGAAAGACGTATGTTAACATTTATTATTTTTGGTATTTTATTTTCCTCAGGTCAACACAGTTGTTGTCGTCAAGCTATCTTTTATGGTGGCTAAAAAATTAGTTAGCACTTTCAGTGATTTGTGGGCGGTAACGCGGATAATAAATACTTTCTCAACTTTTCAGTTATTTTTATTGGACTGCATGACTGATTTGGTGATTTTCATTCCTGACGTTGCGAGGAGAGAGCATGGGTACTCGTGCTGGGTCGCAAGGTGAAGCACCTCTTGCTTTCACAAATTCACAATTGGAATCGCTGTGCTTTTCCTCTCATGATGATGGGGTTCTCACAGTAAGTGCAATGACGAAGATGATGATAAATTTAATTTTGATACCTCCTTTTTCACTCTGATAAATCCGTTGACCCCCAAGATGCTTGTAGAACGTGTTTTGGTTATGCTTGTTAAGTTCGGCGGAGTTGAGCCATATCTTCTCGGTAAATCAGGGCTAGCAAGAGATAGACGAGTATTAAAGCATGGTATATCAACGGCTAACAGCATAGTAAATTATCTGCACCCTCGGGCAGGGGAAATAATTTTCAATTCTTAAACGAACTCTACCCAATCTCTTAGGAAAAGAACCTTGTTTTTTACTCCTATCTGGCAAGAAATTCAAGCCTCTTAATATTTATTTCGTTTGACTTTTAGTTTTTGCTATTTTTTTTAATGTTCAATAATTAGAAACGTGTTTAGAAAAGGAAAAATATCTGTGGAATTTCAGATGAAGGTCAATGGGTGGAAGTCAAGCCGATGTAATTTGGGGTTGGGTCAAGCAAGTAAAGGAACTGTCTTGCTAGCTTTGTTGATGGTTGGTTTAAGCTAGGGCAAGCATAGAAAATTCATAGGCTGATTTGATGATTAAAAAAGCAAACCTCTTCACTTTCCAAAACTAATGACATTTAACCCCATTATGTGTCTTGTAATCCTTTTCTTCTTATAATCTCTTTAAATTGATCAACTGGATTGTCCCTTGAAGGTTTGTTCAAAGATTATCATACATGAAGATTCTAACGGTAAGCCTGGTTTTTGAGGAGCAGAGAATTTTAGAAAAAAATGGCAAGAAAATATTTGATGAGAAGAAACTAATCTGACTAACTTGAACGGTACTGGCTTATAAGAAACGGTCATGTTGGTATCATAGATTTTTTTTTTTTTATTCACAAAACTAAAGATGGTGAATGGTCGACTTCGAAGATTTAATATTCTCGGAGGCTAATTTATGATGGGTTCTAAATTGAACCTCAATCAATCTTGATATCAATAATGTGTTTTTGAAAAAGAAATAATCAGGAGAATCCAATGATCTAGACCCTTCCGTGGATCAGTCTCGGACGAGGTAAAACCGGTTGGGCTATAACTTAATATCAAGAAGTTACATGGGCCTTGTAAAACCGGGTGGGCTATGAAACTCATACGCTGTAAAAGTGAAACCGTAAAGTTGGGCTAAATCCAGAAAAAGAGCAGCCATAAAACGTTCTCTGTGCAGAGGTTTTCCCTTTTCCTTTTCAAGAAATAAAAAGTCTAAAGGGAAGAGTCCATGTATATTTATGTGTACACAGCAGCACATCGGCTATAAGAATATAGAAAGGGCAAGAACAAATCATTGAAAGAGGCCACCAGAAGATCTTCCATTGACAGTGGGTTCTACAAGATCTATTGTCCCGAGACCCACCATTCATCTGCTTGATATTTTAAGCTTCCCTGTGTGTTGCAGACAAGACATGCTGCTCTAATCTTTCATCTTATTCGTCAAGACATCCCAAAATCCCTCCAGGTTGTTGCCCTCGTTAGGTACACCAAATTCCCTAATTCCATGGCAGGAATTAAGAGGTGAGCTAGGCCATAGGCCTTGCCTTGTGTTTTTGTTACTCCTCTTTCAATTAAACCACCTCATAAAGCTACTTGTCAGGGACCCTTCTTTTATCTTGTAGTGATATATATATATGTTATTGCTTGTAATTCTTGCTTTACAGTTGAAAGAGATTGGTGATGTTCAAGTGATCTCGAGTCTTCACGTTTTTTTGACAAAAGTTATCAGAGTTTAGCTTAATAAAAAAAAAAGATAATTAAATACAAATACACTTGTAAGAATATTGGTTTGGAACAGGTGATTAAATACAACTTAGTTAATGTGTTTCGGTTAAAATTTAATTTAATTTTTAATTTTTTTTAAAATAATATCATTTATACTTTTAAAAAATATTATTTTAAATTAACCAGGATAACTCGAGTTAAGTAATCCAAAATTTGGCTAGTAACTTTAGTTTGGGAGCGATAGATTAAATATAATAATTTAGCTAGAAATTAGACGATATTGAATTTAGACACGAATGGATCATTACTAGTTAAACATTAGCCTAGGCAACAGACAAGGAGGGCATGTAACTATGTCCATAACTAGACCAAGACCTCCATTTTCCTACTCAAGCACATGTTTGAACTATTGATTTTCACATGGAATGCTATTGATTTTCACATGGAATGCTGTTTTCCATGACTAATGAAAGCCAGCATTGATGATTCAAAGCATTGAAATTACTTTGATCTTGCTCTCGTGCATGCGTATTTCCAACTTCAATTTCTAATTATTTGAATCCACTTGCTCATAACCCACCACAAATTGAAATTCTAATCATGGTTTAGGAAATAATTCCTTTCCCTTCATTTGAAAGATTCATTTGGAAGATTCGTAGCTAGATAATCAAGATAATATTTACATCATCTTACCATCTTGCACATTAATTTAAAATAAATCTCATTTTTTTAATTTTTTTTAAGAATATATTCATTCTTCAATAGGGATTCTAAAGTTTGGATTTTGATAAATTAAGAGAAAGATTAAATATATTGATCACTAGAACCATCCTCGATATTAATATTTATTTGAAATATCAATTCTTTAACTTTAATTTTTTTAGATGGGGTTTTCTCACAAAAATAAATAAATAAATAATAAAATTAGAGAAAGTAAAATTTGAATTACGAGGAAAGAAAAGGATAAATGGAATTTACCGTTATTTATAACATTTATGATTTATATGAAGAGCAAGATTTGGACGCAAGAAAGATATCTTTACCTTTATATGTAGAGACGCGCGAAACCCGCTCAATCATGCTAACATGCGCAGTCCGTCAGCATCCCAACTCTGAACTATGCCAACCCTTCCTTCCTTTTCCAACACTTTATACAGAGACCTCAGACCCTCTTCCTGTTGTTGTCTTGTGATTACTTTAATTCTACTTCTACGGCTAAACTGTGTCTAAAGTTACAACCATATGTCATAGAAAGTGAAACATTATTAGGTAAAGAAAAGGGAGAAAAGGGGCTAGCATATATACCAGTGCCTGTCAAGAGGTAGGCAGGGTCAAGAGGAAGTGGAGACTCATGGAGGAGGGGAGGTTTCAGAATGGTGGAGGGTTAGGTGTGAAAGTGATGACTGATGAGCAAATGGAGATGTTGAGGAAGCAAATCTCTGTCTATGCCACTATTTGTGAGCAGCTTGTTGAGATGCACAAGGCTCTCTCTGCCCAACAGGACTTTGCTGGTTTCTTTCTCTTTCTTTCTCTCCTTTAATGGGTTTTTGTGTATTTTTTTAACTGAATCGATGGGGGAAGTCAGTAGGGTTTGAGAATTCTTGGATATGGAGAAATTATGTTACTTTACTTTTGTGGACTATTATGCAATTTGCTCTCTTTAAAGCACTCTTGGTCATTTCTGTCTCTGAATATTGTATGGGGGCAAGTTTTGCTGAGATAATTCTCTGACTAGCCATTAATTGTCTAATTAATTTTCCCTGATGAATTGTCCTATTAATTTCTTTTGTAAGTATACGTTTTACTTAGTTTTGTGGATGTAAATCATCAATGTTTTGTTTTTGATTTAGGCATGGGGCTTGGGAATCCGTACTGTGATCCATTACTGTCATCTGCTGTCCACAAGATAGGGTCGAGGCAGCGGTGGACACCGAAACCAGCGCAACTTCAAATCCTTGAGCAGATTTTCGAACAATGCAATGCGACTCCAGGCAGGCAGAAGATCAAAGATATAACCAGGGAACTCGCACAACATGGCCAAATTTCTGAAACAAATGTCTATAATTGGTTCCAAAACAGGAGAGCTCGTTCAAAAAGAAAGCAATCAGCCGTAGTGCCAAACAATGGAGAATCTGAAATGGAGACAGATATTGAGTCTTTTAAAGAGAAGAAGACCAGGGCAGAAGACAGCCAACCTGACGAGAACACCACACCGATGGCTGACCATATGTACTTCAACAGTCCAGACATAGGTACTCCCATACGCTTGCCCTTATTTTCCCGTAAGATTCATGCATTAAGTGTTCCTTTTGAGAACAGACCTCTGTTCTTAAGGACACATATATGGTCAGAGATACAAAATACGAGCATCTCCGAGCAAATGAATGCTCTTAATGTCACTGGTTCATGCGTGCAGGATTTGACCAGCTGATGGGGAAGATTGAATCCCCAGGGAGCTGTATTCCGTACTGGCAGATGGAGCAATATGACTTGTTTGGATGATGTCTCTTCCAGATCGATAGAGATGCTCCGGTGAAGCTTGCTGAGTTCAAGGACGCTGATATTGACAGTAATATAATAGAGCATTTATGCAGCGAAAGATAACATGGTACACAGAGAACTTACATTCACAAGGCTTATTAGGGCTTAGGACTATCGTTGTGGCATGCATTTTACTGATTGCCTAATTCCAACCATCTGGGTATTTAAGATGAGTGAAATATCATGGTATTAGTGGTAGTAAATTTTTAATTTCTGATCATGTCGAGCTCTGTATTTCATCCATTTGATTGGATCTTTATGATTCTATAGTGCCTAGACCATATGCTTTGTGTGTAAAAATGGACTGATTTAATAGAAACCGAGCATCATGTAAATCTGAATGGAATGCATCTTTTATAGCAAGTTTATTGGTTAAAGAAATTATAACTGTAGCATATGTCTACAATGAACTCTTGCTGAGGGGATTGAGACTTGTATTGATCAGAAGAGACACAATGATTCACCAAGTTATCAGCTTCGTCTTTTTCATAGCTAAAAGCTGCAAAGACCAAGCCAGCATATACATATCGAGTCACCCCCCAAAAATATACAAATCCTGATCAAGACCAATTAATCCCCCTCTGGATAAAAGCTCTCTACAACCAGAATAACAAGCGTCTTATCCTGCAAAATCAATTACTTTGGATTGCAACGTCTATTTCCTCGATAGACTGGATGCTGAGGCGATGAAATTATCCATCAAGAGTTGCATGATCAATGCAGCAGCTGGGAAGCCTAACTCAGAATCCAGTTGCAGCCGTTACGCGCTTAGTTTAAGATGATCCATAATTGTCCCAAGATATAAATTTCCAGAAAAAGCTAAGATTTCGCACTAGCCCGTAATGATTTTCATGGCATTATACACATATAGAAGACTGTTCGAGGTGGAAATCAGAATGTCCAACCCTAGGTCATTGTTAACCTTGCGTATTAGAAAGCACGTCTCTCTTCGGTAGTCTCAACTGCAGCCAACAGTAATGAGTTTCAGATATGCAAATTTTCCGCAGGTAAAATGCCCTGTGCCCATAAAGCCCGAAGCATTTCAAAATCACAAACCTTTGACTTTGTAGTCCTCCAGCCTCCAGAAATAGGTTGTGGGGAATATGAGAATCTATCAAGGGAGTTCAACAAGGCAGTTTTATCCATGGCTGTGCGGGTTGCTGGCGACAAATCCTGCTTCCATGTTAAGAAACTTTATTCAACCACTAACAGAGGAAAATAAATGAAACGAACACCTATCATCTTTTTAGTGATATTAACGTTTCTTTCTGTTGCACAATTTGCACCAAAGATGCAAACGAGCCCATCGCACCCCTTCATCGCTTGAGCTGAATGTAATATTTATTTTTTCAAACACAACCTCAATTTTTGCTGTAGCAGTCCATACACTTTTTGAAGTAAAGGGTGACTGTCAAGCCACATGCTCACAAGGAATTCAAGCTCAACACTACCTTATTTTTTATTTTGCAGTTCCCCTACTATTACTTCCTTCAACCAAGCCAGACAGATTCATGAATTACCTTGCCATCTCTCCTATATCCAAAGCAGTATTACAAAAAAAGCAACGAGCCAACTGCATTATAACAAAAAGGAAAAAACATATGGTACAAGGTTACCTTATCCATAGGTTCTAAGTCCTTTGATGCTTCAAGATTCTGAAATTCCAGACAATCAGTATAGAATAATATCTGCAAGTGAAACAGTATTCAGAATGGTTAAGATTTGTTGCCAAAGCAGGACCAGCCAAAGATAAAGACAAGCTATTCTTAGTTTGGAGCATCAAAAAAATGCAGGATCCAATTAAAGCCTACTTTGTTAAGTAACTGAACATTTGATGCATCTGTTGCCATGATCTTCACTCCAAGGCAATTAGACATACTGCAAAAGGGACAAAAAACTGAGTTGAAAACACAGCCATCTTTTTCACTCCAGACTCCTTTTTGCTGGGCATCTTGAAGAGCAATATTGCAGAGACGCTGATCAACTGATGAGATGTCAGTCACCAGAACTGGTACACATGTTGACTTGTTCTTCGCACAACGCTCCATTCTTTCTTTCACAAGAGACGCTAGGTGAACCTTTGATGAAGAAGTCAAGGAGCACTCAACATACAGGTTGTTCTCAGGACGACCCAATGGGCTTTTGCAGAGGGAGCAGGAAATTTGCAATCTCTTGTCCATGAGAGAATCAGAAGATGCACATGAAGTGGCACAAGAATTAGGCAGCAATGGAGAAGCATGCTTGGTAGATTGACGTTCTCTACAGCTTGTCTCCAAACCAAATTCAATCCTGCGATTTGTGTCTCCACTAGTGACTGAGCTTCTAGTGAAACTAACACAGCCAGGAGTTTCAGCATAGGAGGTATCAGATTGTTCTCCTTGAAGGTTTATTAATGATAAGTCCATGGACTTCCTCCGTTTCTGTGTATGAGAATTAACACTTAGATTCAAAGATGACTCTACTTCTGGTCTCAGGTTGCAGGTAGTTATAGCTAACTCTTTTTCAGGAGTAACCAACATTGAACACTGAGATTTGTCTGGAGCAGCACTTTGGTTTGTCACAGACACCAAAGAGACTAACCCTTGATCTGCAAGCTCATTAGGGGCCTGCATCATGGTTGAGCTAGAGTTGCCATCCTTTGAGAAGAATCCCGGACTGGCTGCAGCTCCACATTCACCCATGCCAGGGGTTTCCTCGACAAGGGTTATTTCTGGATCTTCATGGAAAGATGCCTCAGAGCACCTGAAGGGGAATCCAATATGTTCCATAGACCATATTTTTTGCAAGGGAATTCAAGAATTTAGTTTCTTTCTTGACTGAATGAGGATAGGTCATTTATATTATTCTATCTGCTGGGTGTAGTTTTTAAAATGCAATCCACTAGCCGAAGTTCCATGATTGTTTTTTTCGTTGTCTTTTTTCTTGAGCTTGTTGGCACTTGCATGATAAGACTATGTTCATGGGCAATAAACCTGGTTAATGCTTGTAACCAGTACTACCAGTTGCAATATGAATACCTAACTTGCTAGTACAGCACAATAATTGGAACTGAAATCTTCTAAATAGTGCATGAGACCATAGTGCCTGCTAGTAGCTAATTACGTTACTTGCAAAGATAACAAAAACATGACGAAATAACAGGGCAAGTCATTTACCTTGAACCTATATGGGAATCACACTCTAGGTCAATGATTTCTTGAGAGCTTTCCAACTCATCGTCTATTTGAAAAGAAGCCTGTACTTCAACATCATCTTGGGACTTCAGTTTTGAAACAGCACCTTCACACTTTGTCAAAGAGACTATTTTCTCTCCATACTGATCAGAATTGCTCAGTTTCTGACTTTTGTTTCTTGTGTGCCCTACGATTTGATCCATTCGAGGGATATTTTTCTCCTTGTTAGCATCAGAATTCAGCAAGAATTCTTCCATATTCTTGCCAACCTTCTCCTGCAAATAAGTTGAAGTAGAGACCATAAACAATATTATCATTCACCTGCTGATTAGACCATGGAAGGAAGATGGAATTCCTTAATTGAATGCAAAACACATGAAGATAAACAGAAGACCTTGGCATTCCTGAAAAAGGATCTCAATACTTCTAGAGACATGTCAAAGTTGTTGTGCTGTTGAATCGATTTCCTTAGCCATTTCGAGATGTATACTCTATTCCTTTCTTCCTTATAACGCTCATCTGCTTGCCAATGAAATAAAAGCCACATCAAAAAAATAACAGAGACAACAGCAAAGTGCTGTCAAATCATAAGGATATTTTCACTACCAGGGAGAAAAAAAATCATTGATCAATGGTCAATCAAATGAATTACCTAATAGGATGATGGACCCATAGTCAAACTTATGCCGTATACAGCGTCCTGCATGAATTCAAATGAAGAATTATACCCAAATTCATTAATCATGTTTTGCAATTATCAGATAACTTGAATTTTAGACAACAAAAGGAGGGAGACAGAGAAAACAACGAGTATCCAACTGAAGAAACAAAAGGGAGTTACTAGTTGGAAAGAAGAAAAAGAGGAGATAGTGGGTGTAGTCAAAGAGGAGAAATTGGAGAAAGAGAAAAGGCTTGTGGATTATATGTATGCTTTATGTCAAGCCAAATGGAAAGCATTAATTGTAAAGCTAATCAAATGGCATACCGACAGCTTGATTGAGAGCTCGAAAGGCTTGTTGACAGTACCACTCATTTCCACCAAGAAGGTTTTTGGATGTTTTGTATGCATCATTATATTTCTTCTTCAAACCAACTTGAATATCATTTCTGATAAAACATGTCAACATCAATAAGCAAATCTGAAAAAAAAAATTAAAATTGTTGTTTTAAAAAGTTTTCAGAGCTTGTAAGAATTCTTACATGTTTGGAAATGGAATGCCAACTACTATCTGAGGTATTCACAGTTAAAGGTAAAACACCCATCCAGGTTGAAAAGCGATGGTGCTTCAAATTCAATGAAATGCTCTTACCATGACAAAGAAGGAGAAGATATTCAAAATGACACTGACAAACCAACTATAAGGACCCATTATCATCCCTAAAATCAAGTTCACTTAAACCCGTGACAATCCCACAAGAACAACTATCTGCACACAGTAGAGATTCCATTAACTCAAGAAGCACCAAGAACCCAACTCAGATTAAAGAAAAGTAGAGAAATGCGGGTAATTATATTTCAAACAACACTAAAGGATACAACTACCCGAGCATAATCATCAGAAAAGTCTATTCCTTCTGAAACCTGCGAGAACAACACAGCAATTTAGCATATGCATGGGGAGAAAGGTGGTATGTGAATTTGAAAGAGCTTAACAGCAACATAATAGCATAATGATTCCCATGAACTTGAAAATAATGCACTATTTAGAATTGCAGACGTTGGAATTGCAATCATTTTGAATAACTTAATGTGCTAAATTATCATTTGCAGCTTCTTTAACCATGCTCACAAAAATTCCACCAATGCAACCATTAAAGCCCAAGCTAAAAATCCTTCAATCCAAAGACAAAACAAAATTTGGTCGGTATTATAGCAATGTTCTTCCTAGCTAACACCACCGAAATGGACTTAGCTCCTAACCCTTCACCAATACTCCAACTGGCTGATTACAGGAGTC
>Ga0325403_1003954_pt1 | contig 13678 bp, 6 predicted proteins | sample PopdelMetagenome_19_FD_205665 | JGI IMG/M metagenome (GOLD analysis project Ga0325403, IMG submission 205665) | Populus deltoides microbial communities from Bellville, Georgia, United States - Xylem-PdKOR-R4 | ecosystem: Host-associated > Plants > Phyllosphere > Stem > Wood/Secondary xylem...
TTTTTTTTTGTCTCCTCCCTTTTATTGTGTGTGAGATAACCATCTATCCATCTATTTATAAGCAAAATGATTTGAATTTTTCCTCCCAATTGCTTGGTTCCCAAGCAACTTAAATTTCTGGTTCTTTATTTTTTTTCCTTTTCACTTTTGGTCCCTTTGCCCATTTATTATATATAGTTTTTATTTTTCTTAATATTTTTGTATTTTGATTTAAAAAAACAATATTGATGTCGATTCAACAAGAAGAATTAATAAATGATTTTGAAATATATGCGTTAATAGGTGAACGCGTCAAAAACAAATTTTTGAATTTTGAATTCTTTTGAAAAGACTTTGAAAAGGACGCAAATACATTAAGAACATTTTTTTTTTGTATTTTTTCGTATTTAAAAATTATTTAGAAAGTAAAGGGTTAAAAATTGGAATATGACAACTGTTTCCTCATGTTCATTGTCATTGGCCAGAAGAGCATTCAATTTCTCCATTTTTGGACATTCCCCAGCATAGTGCGGTCTCCCACATATAAAACAGCCAACATCCGGCTTGGTTTCTTTCGTTGATGCATCTGTTTGCTTAGCTTTACCCTTGTCAGTGAAAGGCTTAAATCCTCCCCCACCAAAACTTATTTTTCTTCCTATTTTCATCCATTTTATCCTTAGTCTTAAATTTTAAACGGACAATAACAGACTCATCTCGAGTCACTATCTTGAAATCAACCAAAATTTTGTGACAACAATGGTAGAAGATAAATCTTTAACTTTATGCCTTTGCAATTCAGCCTAAGCCCAACGCTGCAATCTCGACATAAAATTGAACAACTTATCCTCTTCAAACATGTTCTCAATATCCGATATCAAAAAATTGAAATCTTTGACATATCCCTCACCGAGTTGTCCCGCTTTAGTTTCTTCAAATCCTCCTTATCTAGCCAGGACATGTTGTTCAATAAGAACTGTTCTTTCAGTTCTTGCTTCAAACGATCCCAAGTCATAATCTTAGGACACCTGTGTTCATATCCTTTTTTATTCGAGTTCTCCACTACAACTTTGCATCACCTGACAAATACATTGTTGTGATGTTTTCCTGTTCATCAGCCCTAATTTTAGCCATACTAAAGCATTATTCCATGTCCCAAAGAAAGTTTCTCAATTCCTTGAAACTTTTCGCACCACCAAATAACTTTGGCTCTAGTAGTTTTGGTTTGGATGAGCTATCACCCCTAGGGACATTCACTACTACCCTCTTTAAAAAAACAATCTCATCCTCAAGAACTTGCATTTTGTGACTTACTCATGCCGCAAGATCCACATATTACCCAGCAGACCTTTCTGTCATTTCAACAGTGTATACAAGTCTGTCATTTATGGATTGGTCTTTGTTTTCATCTATGGGACTCAAAACATTCTTGAGATGAGTCTCTCTCAAACTATCTCCATACTTGATGGCATTAGACATCAAACCAACAATTTCCAAAACAAAACGAACCGACACTCTAATACCACTTGACACAAGGACAAAATTTCCAACACAATTTTGATCCAGCACAACAGTCTTATCCAACATAAGACTCAATTTATCTCACAATCTTAACTCCTGTTTGGCCTATAAACTAAAGTGTTTTACACACCCAAAGAGGCTTTCCTTAAAGTCCAGCAAGTTATAGACTAACTACATCAACACAAGTTTAGAAATAAGAATCACAATCACAATTTACAGGGAAAAAAAAAAATCAATCTTTATTAATACCAATAACAAAGGATACACAAAACTCATTGCATGCAATGCATAATTCTCTTGCATGTCAAACAACTCTAGCCTCTATTTATTACAAAAGAATATAGAAGTTACAGAGAAAACTATCCGTAGATAGATCTAACCAAATCTAGACAATTGTCTAAAAACAGTACCTACCAAAAATTGTCTCTAACTACCCACTGTTGTAACTTCTCTTGATCCGCCACTTGACAGACCATCAAACCAATCAATTGTGTTCACACGAACCCGTTATGCACTGTTGTCAAATCTATCATTGTCCACGCATGCTGCTGCTACTACCCATACACATTACCAAGATTCCAACAGTGTTTTTGCTGATGCGCCCATACACCTAGACCTGTGACAATTACCATCTTGGTCTAGAATGTGCTCCAAGAACCACCATCATGAGATTGAAACAAAGTTTATCATGGTGCAACCATGTTAAGGGGTAAAGCAACAAAATCTAAACATCCAATGAAGTAGTTCTATGCAAAGCAAGACTAGAGGTTTCAAGTTTCATTTATGGACAAAGTCATGAAACTCCATTTGTGAGACTCGAGGTTGAAGTTCTATATTTCTATGATTTGGTTTTTGATAACAGATAGATGGTATAATTTACAATCTCAGTCATGATACTAATCTTGTCGAGGAATCAATACAAAACTTTAAAAGACGTTCCTAGGAAAAAATTGGATGGGAGGTGGCATGCAGGAGGAAACATAAATACACCAAATGAACTGGGGAGAGGGTAGATTGAAAGGCCTGTAATTTTCTGCTTTAATTAATCATATATTATCGGTTTTGCTTAAACAAAAAAGAGTACCAAAATCCTCGTTTTTTCAATTGCATCTTTTCTGTCAGAGTAATAATAGTACAGATTGTTCGCATTAACAACCTAATACATGTTTGTAAATAGTACACAAAAGGGCATCAACCTACGCTACAGGATCAGATTGTCACGGAATGAGTGAATGGAAAATGCTGATACAAAGCAAATGCTAACCAAAGTCAGGAAGATAATGATATAATCTAAGCTAATGTTTCGTGGTGACAGTAGATGCTGCAAACTTGCTGGAAAGCTATATGATCCCAGAAATGTTAGAGCTCAGTTGACTTTGAAGAAATCTCCACCAACCATAAATTTATCCTCCCCGACAACTGATACTCCTGCGCAGCTACCTTCATAAATATAGTATCAAGGGCATTTTCTTTGTACATAAGACACCCCATGCTCTTCATACCTGTCAATTCCGCATGCTTATATTTGAGGATGATATATTTGTTCAAACTTGAATTCGTATAGCTTAATCTAAAATTTAAATTCTGGAAATCTTAGGAAAAAAGGAGCAAAACTTGAAAATATGCTCCTTGAACCTCAGTAATTAACTGCATCCATATAACAGAGAGTTCTGAAAGATGAAACTTACTCAGACTTGGAGAACCACGTCTGCTGGAATGAACCAAGAGATGCCAGTATACTACCTCCTATCCATACACTGCTCAAATAATCATTTGAAAAACAACCATTTATTTATAAAAACGGATTCTAAAGAAATTATTCAAAAAAAGGACTTGTCAGCTAGAGAAATATCACAGTTAATTAAACTTGAAAAGCTTCACAACATAAAGAAACTATCAGCTCTTCTACCATGTGTTTGTACATGAAAGAATATGTGGCGAACACTACAAACAATATCAACTAAACACATGGCAATCACCAAATCATACTTTAAATGAATGGTAATAAGCTGACTTTAGACTGCCAAGACAATACCATCTTTGTTTCTCACAAAGATGAGAACTAATACATCAAAGCACCATACATTGGAATAAACTGACTGAAGGAATTACTCCTCAAAGTTTCAAGTTTGCAGTGAGTTTTCCACCACTACTGTCTGCGCTCTTTGGAATATCTGGCTATCCACAACATTCAATTATTGAGTTATTAGACTTATCTTTGTTTCTAAATTCATCTTCAGGATTCTCAATACTTCAACACATCTATCTCTAATGCAAACCCCCAAAACCATTTTTCAGTTGTCAACCACCTTACAAATAATGAGAATGCATTAATGTTTAGTTCACATTTTTTTTTTGCCAATACAATATACACTAGAAGCCACTAGATACCAAGATACCATGATTGTTTGGGGTTAAGCAAGTTAATCAAACCTGAATCTCCTTTCAGTTGCATTTCCACTAGCCAGCACTTTAACTCTGGCGGCTTGAGGAGACTCCTGCACATGGATGAATGATCATTCCATTATTTTGTAACTTAGTCTGAAACAGAAGTTCCTGTGTTCTTTCTTTTTGAACTGCGGAAACAGAAGTTTGTTCTCATATGAAATTTGTATTCATATCTAGATGATTTCTGATAAGAATAGTTCTATCATGCAAATATTAATGCATTATCAGTCTCAACAAAAAAAAGTGCATGCACACAGAAGCGTGACAAAGGGCTACAGTAATACAATGAGCTTTCCATACTATTGGCACCAAATAATAGAATTGCAAGTAAAAATGCTGCATTCCAAGTGTATGATGGTATGGAACTGATAGTGTAAGGCATGGTAAAGTTTTGCCTTATTACTTCAGGTCACTGAATACTAAAAATATGTTGTAAGTAAAGCGAGATGGTTGAGATGATAAATCTAGTGTTGAAGTCTTGAAATGAAGAAAGCTAAAAAAGGATTCCCAATGATTTCAAAGGGTAAAAAACAAATCAAGTTTTCAGCCAAAAAAGTACCTCAAGCAAATCTTTCTCAAGTCGTTCCTTCAACTGTTGCATTGATGCTGTTCCTCCAGCAAGCTAAATCAAACAGTAAAGAACAGGAACCACATCAACATTGAAATTTTAAACAAATCTAGTGAACTAAAATCCATGTATTTCTTCCTTTATTTCTTTTTCTCATTGAAGAAATTCATCGAACTAACACTATGATATGATAATCTGCCATTATAATCAGTTATCATGCCATCGACACATTTTGCTAGTTATTTTCTTTTAACATTACAATCAGAGTTGATAATGAGCTTGTTCACTTTACCAGTATACTACTAAACAGTTCTCTTCGGATATCAACATCACACTTATTAATGCTTTCAATAGCCTGCAAACATTGAGAAAGAACTACTTATATAGAAGTGATAGAAGGTAACTCGTTATTTTTAAGTTCAACAAAAAATTTGTTATGTAAAAAAGTAAATTTACCATTTGTGGCAAACCACGAGCACTAGAAGCAATCTCCACAAAATTATCCATACCAGGAATTGTCTGATATTAGTCACAAAACAATTTGTTGTATGTGAACACAGGCTGAAGATTTTCACCAATGAAATACCAGTTTGACTTACAATACACAAACCAATTGCACTCCACAGAAAAATCAATAACTCATGAATATTTCATATGAACATCAGATTCACAAGTACTAAGAAAAGGATAATAATTAGTTAAATATACAAATTAAATGATCATTGAAGTGTGTTTATGTTTAACAAAATTATAATTTAAAGCACAAGAAGCATCAAAATTCAGGAAGAGACAAGATTTCAAGAATACTTCCTAAGATATTCTGAAAAGACCCATTCAATAACCACAAAAAGAAACAAAGTTAAATGAAAAAATAGTTATGGTAAAGATACACCAAACATATAAAAGAAGTGACCCTGAATTGTAAACATTTTATCCACTTTATTTTGGAAAATCCTGAAATTCTTGCCCTCCATGAATTTGTAACATGTACTTGTGGCGGTAAAAAAGAAAGTGAGCATAGACTTTTTAAAATTGCCCTCCATTGATGCAGTTAAAAGAAGAAAATAGCAGTACTTGGAGAAAATTATAGCAACTGACACGTTGTCCCATGGAGTGAATAAACAAATGGACAATATTGAATTGCATGGGACTTACTGGCCCCCCTCCCAAAAAAAAAAAAAACAAAAACAAAAACAAAAAGTGAAAATATTGCAGTTACAGAAGATGCAATGAACAGAACATTGAAGAGGGATTGTGAGTATTTGTTGAGCCATGAACCTGAACCAAGGATGGATTGAATAGAATATCTGGAATCTTGAATCTATCAGCTCCAATTTCAATTGTCCTGTTTGCATTTAAGAGCAGAAGTTCAGATAGAAAAACACGGTATTCAATTTCTAAATGTAAAAAGCAAACCAAACAGCATTCAAACTGGATAATATTGAATTGCATGGGACTTACTGGCCGTCAGGAAGCTCATATGGAGTCATTGGAATGTTTGAGTATGAACTTTCTGAATTTGTAGAGGAAAGAAAAAGAAACAGAAAGGTTAGCATAAATGAATGCTTGTAACACTACACTCAATACAAATTACAACTTGTTATATGTGATATATCAAGGGTGCAACCAACATAATTATGCAAGAGATTCAGTTTAGAAATAAACAGCATGATTGTCATGATCTGTCATGGAAATCATTCAGTCATCGTCATGAATTGGTTGAGAAGGCGTGTCCCTTGGCTTCTAAAGTTTGCACATTTTCTGGTATTCTATTTCACCAATTTTGAAAATGTTAAGCAACTCTGTCAGTACTTCTGAAAAAGAAAGGTTCTTTCGGAACTTTGGGATGTATTGAGAAGTAGAAGCTTTGATAGAAATTTGGAGCAGGTTTTACAGTACAAGTTTCATTTGCTTTATTAATTCAACATCACCAGTGCTCCGACACCTCAAAGGAAATAAGGTCACATTTTGTGTGGGAACAAACAGATATTGGTGGTAAATCTGATGCCTTGAATTAAATGAACCGCAACATTAATGAAAGTTGACAGCAGCTCTAATTTTTTCAAACTACAAGAAAAAGACAAATTGGTTGCACCACAAACCATATCCACATACAAAAAATATATACAATCCAGAAATTCTGTTAAGTAGATCATGCGATCTTAACAGATAAAACCTACAAGTATTCAATCATTGCAATTACAACATGAAGGAATACACACCATCATATGGTGTATCTGGGGCTCGACACACACATTCCTTGATATCACTTGCAATCACTCTCTGTTTCCAAAACAAACAATCAGATATAAAAAGATTCTCAACTTCACAGGGAGGAAAATTGTCTAGCCAATCACAGACCTGAGAGTAGAGTCTATAGCTTTCAGTTGTACTTGGAAAATCAAGATCTACCGTCTACGGCATTCAAAAAAATGAAAGAGGTCTCAATGGCATATATTAAAAAAAAATCCAAGTGAACAAAATGCAACTATGGAAATTAGATCTGAATCACAAAACAAAAGAAATGTTGTGGAAAAAGGAATTGTCATCACAACAGGTAACAACCCAAAACAATTTCCAGTGACATTTAAAAATTACCTGAAACACACCCAGCTGTATTTCCTTTCTTTTGAAAGAGTACCTTGGTTTTATCTGCATAGCCAAATAAAAAGATTACTTTGAAAAGAAAAAAGAGCATGTTTTAGTTAGTTCTGACAAAACAACTAGGCCTGAAACACACAAATTCATTCCTATACTCACTCACCATGACACCTTTGCTCTCCAAGCTTTTCAGCAAGCAATCAGTAAGAAGTTCTCCTCCAATAGGAGAAGAGGCCACTGCCTATAATAACAAAAGCAATGAAAAGAAAAGGGCTGTCAGTTTGTCATGGGCAGATAACTCGGCATTAGACCTTTGAGATATTAACAGGGGCATGATCCTAGCCAAATTTTATTGTTTTAAAATTTTTAGGAAAGAGGAAGAGAGCAGCACTAAATCTACTGCTGGCAAATGATTGGTGAAAGAGGTTGATAGTTTTTAATAAAGTTCCAATTAAGAGTTTCCTCCAGCAGTTATTCAACAGGCTTGGAGTGCTTTCTTGCTTGGAGTCCCTTTTCCTTTATCTTTTAGGAGCATGTCTCATTCCCAAAGCAATTCTTCTAAATGCTTCTTTTCTAATGAATTTCTAGACTTTCTCCAACAAAAACAAAAATATCAAAGGAACTATTTCTTTTACTGCTTGACAACCACAAATTCCAATCAAAGATATCAATAGTGTTATCTCTTGGGATGCTGAAGACAGATTATTTCTGCAGATATCTGGCAGTTTAGGGACAAATTCATAATGTTTGATAGGATGCAAAGGAATGATCAAGAGAAAAACTGAAGGAGATACCTCCATACTCACATGCAAGCACAGTGACTCTAAAACATTTCACAAATTCTCAGTTCATTTTGAAGGGATTTCATGCTGGTCTTTCAAATCCCTCCAAATTTGATAATTTCCAATGGAACTATCCATTATCTTCCAATGAAAATTGAACATGTCAAGATTCCAGAATTTTACTAATGATTTAAGTTAAGATATTTCAACAGAATTAAAAATAAAATAAAATTACAAACATGTACAAAATGCAAGACTGATATCGATTGGTTTATTATTGAAAATTTAATGACAGACACCATAGCCAAAGCAATTATTTGCAAGTAACATATGCCACTTGATCAGGCAAAGAGCAGTACCTTTTGAAGAACATAACCATCATGGACTGGGGCAATTGTAGTTGATCCTCCACCACTGGCACAGATACCATTTTTTTCAGCATTATATTCAGCAAAAAATCCAGCAAAAAGTTTAGCAAAAAGAAGGCAAATAGAATGTAAGGAAAATAATGGGCACATCATAATCAGTTATTGCAAATAAGATGATTCTAGAAGCAATCTTCAAACAACCAAATATGTTAACATCCATGTTGTAGTCTTAAAACATTGATTAGAGCCAGCATCAATCTAAGGAGATAAATTGCCAATTAATACCATAGAATATTTCAATCTTCTAGGTTTAGCACGTTGCTATCAACTTTTCATGGTGAGGAGAGCACCAATTTCAAATTATGTTATCCACCATAGTCACAACTTTAATGTTCTAAGTTTTAGCATAGAGCTCATGGATGAAAAACGCACCAGTTCCAAACTGTTTTTTCTTTTACAAATGCCATTGCATCCTCACATTATAAAGTTAAAAGCAAGTTTGTTTCCTTGTGTTTTGTTCCTTTTCACTAAATGTGCATGGCAAGAAATACATTGTGGAGATAAGGGACAAAGTGGTTACCTCAACTAAAATAGTGTAAGTAGTAAGAAGATTGAACTTAAGTGCAAAATAAATGCAGAAAAGCACTGACACTGCCAGTTGAAGACGTTATACACTCATGACTCGACAATTATATAACTCCTACCCATCAACAACTAGCGAGGTAGCACGTCCTGATGCAAAAGATGTTAGAACCTGGCAGCAAGAAGAACTTGAGTCACACCAAATTGAATGAGATTCTCCAATCATATTAAAAAAAATTGAGGTGCAAGTTGGAGAGGTAGGCATAAGATGGAACAGGGACATACAGCATTCTTGGCCAAAAATAATGCAGGAACATTGTACTTTTCAAAAATAAGCTCTGCTGTCCTGTCAATTATGCAACAACCCAACCATAATCAGCAAACATCAAAGCAGCATGATGAAATAAGCTGAAACCAAGAAGTTTAGTTAAATTTAAATAACACAAACTGAAATTAACTTCAAGCAATGAATAATTTCAATAACACAAACAAATAATATTTTTATGAAGATTCATTACCCGCACAAAAACAAGCTAAAGAATAATTATTTAAGGCCAAGATCACAAAAAAAGTTAACTTCAAGCAAAGAAATAATGTCAATCTAAACAACTGACGAACAAAGCCTTGCAGGACAGGAAGTAACTTGCATCACTTAGAAACAAGGAATAAATCATATGATTACCATGGCAACCATAAGTGAAGAACATATTGCAAAACTAGGAGCTTTTTCCTCCTTCCTTCCTTTGTGAATAAATCACACTATTTAATTATTTCTAATTTCCAGAGAATGACCTTGATAAAACTTCAGTCCATACCATAAGATTAGTAGTATTCAACTAATCAATGGCATTAGTAGTCGTCATTCTCATAGAATCTCAACAAGCAAGAAATCATTTATTGGATCAAGAGGGTTACTTCCAGCTAATGTACAGAGATAACAGATGCAGCTGGCATTAAAGTAGAGAATATCATGCATTGCCAGCTTACCTTTCTCTCTGTTGTTGACTGTTGGATGAAGGTTCTGCAAGTAGCATCGGGTGCTCCTTTGGGTCAATCAATAGACACTCTCTAAAGACAGTAAAATTCTAGATATAGAGATATTACAGAATAAAAGAAAAAAAAATTATCTTTTTTTTTTTTTTGTTAATGAAATCAGGGTGTTTGATAATGAATCTTACCTGAAAGCATGATTCCATATGCTGTCAACCATATCCCAGTCAGCAACGATCCCATCCTTAAAAGGTGATAACACCTGATGGAAAAAACCTGAATTTATTACATAGCCTAAACAAATCCCGTCTAGTCTCTCAAAAACATGACAAGAAAAAAACTAGAAAACTGACCTCCATATGGTCTCGACGAAACCCTAAAGCCTGAGATCCTACATATAACTTACATTTGCTTGTAGTGTCATCAACGTCCATTTGATCCGTCGACCCAACAACCTGAATAACATGTACCAAGAAAACCAGTAAAACAAGGAAAAATTATAATAATAACAGTCTTCAAACCCTAGCTGATAGTCACAGGCATTTTGCCAATTTCGAAATTCCAAACAGGAATTCCTTGTTTCTAAAGCAAATTAAAAAAAAAAGGTTAAAATGCTGTTAATGTAGGATAAATAATATGCGAGAGAGAAAGAGAATAACAGAAGGAAAGACGGCCTTCGGTGCGTCCTCGCCGGCATAACCAGCTTTGCAAGTGTGTGAGCCCAAGTCAATGACTATAGCCGATACTTCATCTGTTTTCACCAACAGAACAAAACGAAAAAACTTATAAGAAACAATTTCCAAGACAAACGTAAAGTATTGTAGAGTAGAGTAGTTAGGGTTTTTTAAACTCACCACCACCGTACATGATTGCTTGTAAATTTTCAAGAACGAGTGAGTGAATTTCTCAGGTTAGGGTTTTAGAAAGAACATAGGCTCTGAGGGAGTTGTTAGCCGGTCACGAGGACTTGGGTCCGGATTTGGTTTGGTCTGGTTTCTAGCCCGATTTTGCCCAGACCATGAGATGGACTGACTACGTGCTTAAAGCACGTCCGTCCCTTCACCCTTATTCTTTCTCTCGGCATCTTGCTTAACCAAATTATTTAAGTTTTTTTTTTTTTTTTTTTTTTGATAAGCTGGGATGTCCGGGTCAGTTTACGTACATCACGATTAATTTTTGGATTCATTAAACACCCTGCAAGCTCAATAAACAGGTAAAACATCGCGAGAATGGCAGGCGTGTACACTAAGGTTCGAACCTAGGGTGCAGAGACAGGGAATTCTCTGCTAGGACCGCTAGGCCACAAACCTTAAGTGCATTATTTAAGTTTTTTTAAAAGTACAAGTTATTGGTTTAATTGATTTAATTGAAAATTTTTAATAATATAAAAAAGTAATAATATAGTAATAATAAAAAAAGATAAAAAAACAGTATAAAAAAAAAGTAAACAAAACTAGATCTGAATCTATCTAAAACAACCTAATACTAACCTGAAGGTAAATCGCAAAAGAAAATAAAGCAGAACTCGTTAAATCATGGACTCGGATTCAAAAAAAAAGCTTAACAATTTGATTTTGAAGGATGAAAAAAATATTAATAAAGAAAACTTACAAGGGTGCAGAGGTAGGGAATTCTCTGCTATGACCGCTAGGCCACGAACCTTAAGTGCATTATTTAAGTTTTTTTAAAAGTACAAGTTATTGGTTTAATTGATTTAATTGAAAATTTTTAATAATATAAAAAATTAATAATATAGTAATAATAAAAAAGATAAAGACAGTATCGAAAAAAGATAAAAAAAACTAGATCTGAATCTATCTAAAACAACCTAATACTAACCTAAAGCTAAATCGCAAAAGAAAATAAAGCAGAACTCGTTAAATCATGGATTCGGATTCAATAAAAAAGCTTAACAATTTGATTTTGAAGGATGAAAAAAATATTAATAAAGAAAACTTGCAAAAGTTAAAAAAAACAACAACAAAAAGAATGAGTATAAAATTTTAGAGAAAAAACCCTAACAATGATAAAATTAAAAAAAAATTCAAAACAAAATAAATAACAATTAAAAGAATGAGTTATTTATAGATTAAAAAATGATAGGGTGTTAAAATTGAAAATATTGTTGAGAGATTATTTGTAGAATAAAAAAAACATCATTTTAAAAAAAAAAACAAGCAAACTCAGATGAACCTCTTAAACCTGGTATAATATCTAAAACTCACAACCCATGAAATTTTAGACCCGAGTTCAATTAAGAAACTCAATTATAAATAAATTTAATTTTGAATGATGAAATGTAAAAAAAAAACTCGCAAAAGGAAAAAATAACAACAAAAAGAATGAGGATAAAATTTAATAGAAAAAAGCACAAGGAGGATGAAAATTTTTTAAAAAAATTAAAATGATCATAAACAAAATAAATAGCAATTAACTAAATGAGGACTAGTTTTGAAAGATTAAAAAATCATAAGGGGTGAAATTAAAAAATATTTATAACTTGATAGATTATTTGTAGAATAAAAAATGGTAGGGGATGAAACTAAAAAAAAAACTGTAATAAAATCGCAAAAATAAGAAAATAAAATGCCAAAAAAAGATTTTAAAAAATTAGAAAACATCAGCTTGATAAAAAGAAAAAAAATCATGAAAACTTGGATTAACCTTTTAAATTTGGTTTAATCTATAAAACTCACAACTCATAAAATTCTGGATCGAAAAACTCAATTTTGAACAAATTTAATTTTGAATTATGAAATTGGTGAAAAATATTAATAAAAAAACTTGTAAAAAAAAAGGAACAAACAAAACAAGGATAAAATTTAACAGGATAAAAAGTAGGGAGAATAAAATTTGAGAAATATATTAAAAAATAGCAAGGGATAAAATTAAAAACAATGATAACTAAATCACAAAAAATAAAAAAACAATTATAACTAAATCACAAAAAATAAAAAAAAATAGATAAAAAGTATGTAATATCCTCAACAATTTACAAATCAAATATAATCAGTTAGTCACATCTCTCTATTAGACCAAGAAAATTCAACCAATTATATATATAGATATCAATAATAAATCATGGCATTTTTTTTTAATAAGTTTTCTACAGAGTTTCTTTTATATTTTTATATATCAAGTTATAGATATTTTTTCATGTATTTACAAAAACATCAATTTTCCATCTTTATATCCTAATCCATTAATCCCGGATCACTTCTCAACCGATGTCATTCTTCTTCTAAGTATATGATTAACAGCTACGAATATATAAAAAGATTCAAAAGTTCACAACACAACAAGCACACGTACCTACAAGAACATGACACCTACCTTAAATGCTATATATTTACAAGCCCTGCACACCATTAAATTTACATGCTAAGTTATCAAAATCCTATAATATTACATCAATACATCATATCCACTAAAAGAATTTATACCCTAGACCCTATTGATCTTGTCCGAACTATGATGAGCCTATAATAAAACAAATAATTTATCAAAATTTATTAATTACTTAACCCATGAAATTTATTATTCATAAACTATTCTAGAACTATATTTAATGCCACTTGATCAGGTCAATTCATCAAGTTAACATTTATATCGCATAGTACTAAATACTTTTTTTTTTACCTTGGCAATTCTTTATAATCATCTTTAATTGAAGAACACATTATTTTAATATTATTTTGATTATCCTTCCATAATTACTGATTAGTACTTAAAAGTGCATTTTTATCAAGGTTTTATATCATCATTTTGCACTTGAAGTATCAATAACTCCTTAACTAAAGCATGCTTTATAATAACGTATCTAATAATATAAGATACCTTTA
>Ga0325403_1003955_pt1 | contig 13678 bp, 7 predicted proteins | sample PopdelMetagenome_19_FD_205665 | JGI IMG/M metagenome (GOLD analysis project Ga0325403, IMG submission 205665) | Populus deltoides microbial communities from Bellville, Georgia, United States - Xylem-PdKOR-R4 | ecosystem: Host-associated > Plants > Phyllosphere > Stem > Wood/Secondary xylem...
ATTTAAAAAGTAAAATCAACAAAAATAATTTTGGAAAAAACAAAAGAAAAAATAAATGAAAAAAAAAGAAAAATTAGGAAAGTTGAAAAAAAAAAGTAATTTTGAAAAAAAATTGAAAAAAAAACAAAAAAAAAAGTGGGGAAAAATCACTGTGGATTACTGTTGTAATCCACATCGAAATGTGTGTGGGGGAACAGTTAAAAAAAATTGAAAAATATAATTTTAAAAAATAAAAAAATAAAATAGAAAAATTATGTGGAAAACATCGCAGCAATCCAAACTATTTTCAAGAAAAAAATTACAAAATAAAAATTTTAACCAGGTTAATATTTAAAAAGTAAAATCAACAAAAATAATTTTGGAAAAAACAAAAGAAAAAATAAATGAAAAAAATAAAAATTAGGAAAGTTGAAAAAAAAATAATTGAAAAAAAAACAAAAAAAGGGGGAAAAGTAAAAAAAAAAAATGGGGAAGAATCACTGTGAATTATTGTTGTAATCCACAGTGAAATGTGTGTGGGGGAACAGTGAATCGCCCACACAGTTTAGTATATTTGTTAATAACTTTCTCTTTAGTGTAAATAGGAAAGCTATCTTTTATCGCAACTGATATCACAATAATCTTTAAAATTCTAATTATAAAAAAAATAAATATTTAGCATGTTAAAAGGTATAACTTAAAAAAAAGTCATCTAGTATTATGGTTATTAGAAATTTTAATTGGTTAACAAAGTTTTTATAATACGAGACTAGTTACGTAAAAGAAAATATATTATCAGCCCTTAAACGACCTGCCTCATTATCACCCCTTACACGACCTACTTGAGGCAGGTTGCATTGCTAATTTTATCTTAAATTGTTAAGGGTTTGTTGTATTATGTTACTGACAGTCTGCTTGTAATATTTTTAACTTTAGCACTAATAAATATTTGGATATAAATACTTTCAACTCTAGCATTGGTAAATATTATGCAACACAAAAAAGCATGGTATTCCTGACTTAGGTGCTGGTGAATAAACCAGTAAAATTTAAATTGAAAGCAAAGCATACATATTTTTTTTTTTTGTAATTTTTTTATGAAAAAAAACAAATATGTATCGCATACCAGATTCACATTTCATAGTAAAAATCTACAAATCAAATATACAATGAAATCATTAAAAAAAAAAACATGAGAGACCCAAAAATAAATTTAAAAGGATCCAAGGTTTTTTTTGAAATTTTTTGATATTTAAAAAGACTTATTTAAAGATGTGTTTTGCCAAAAACATCTTTACCCAAAACAAATTGAACTGTATGAACATGAGACCCAGACCCAACTTGGCCTCAGCTATTCTCTATTTTTTAGGCTGAATTGAGCCCAACCAGCCTAATCTAGTTTGGTTACTGGCCCAGACCAGTAACCTAGCCGGCTTTTACATGTAGGCGTGCGTTAATTTTTCACGCACGCTTGCTACAGTCAAAGGGTAATTAAAATGTAAGGGGAGGGAAGAAAACGTAGCGTAGCTAGGGGACGAAGATGAAGGCGAAGGTGTACTGGCTGGCCAAAGCTACTTTCTCCCCTCTGCTTCTGTTTTTCATGCGCTTCTCTTCTGGTCTTACTTCTTTTAATTCTCTCTCGGTTCTCTCCCCTTCTACCTTTCTCCTCTGCTCTCTGTTTCTTGTTTGTCCTTTGTGTTTTTCTTCTTCATCCTCTATTGTCTTTTTTTTCTGTCTTTGTTTTTCGTTTCTAAGTCTCTGTTTGTTTTTTTTCTGTCTTCCTGGTTTTCTTTGTTCTTTCCTCCACTCTTGTTCTCTTCTACTCGTTCGTTCAATCCCCCACTCATCTAGCCTTTCTCTGGATTTTATAAAGCTAGAGAATGTTGTGCGTTCGTGCCTCAAGATAATGAGGCATGTTCGTCTCTGTTTTGAGAAAAAACAGGGACCAACAGTCCTGCCATTACAAGACTATTGGTCACGACATCTTGGCATTTGAATATGGCATCGTGGGGGCGAGGTGGGCAGCTGGTAGGAGACGTGACCCGAATGGTTTTGCTGCAGTTTCTGCTGAATCGGTGGAATGAAGAAGGTGAATGAACAGTTTCTTTGAAACAACGTCGTTTTCATCTGAAATTCTATTTTCAATTTGCTCCCCTGAAGTTGAACCCTAGAATTGAACCCCTGGATTTTCATGCCATTTACAAAACAGTTATTGATTTTCAATTTAATCAATTCAATTTTTAATTGGCTTTTCAACTTTTAATTTTTTTAAAATTATTCTTGGAAAAATCAATTAACCTCTCATGTTATCACCACCTATTCACTTTAGTCCTTGGACTTTAAGTTTTTGCAATTTCAACCCAAATCAGCCCTAAACTTTAATACTTCTTCAATTAAGCCTCTGATTTTATTAATTAAACTAATTCTAATATTAATTAAGTTCCCAAACTTATCAATTCTTTGAACAAATTGACTTTCAAATTTATAATTTCATCCTTATTAGTTCTCAAACTTTCAATTCGTATTGTTTTAATCCAATTATTAAATTTTATTTATTTATTATTATTCTTTTGAAAATAAAAAAATTGGGATACCACAGTTTGATAGCCAATTAACTTGTGACTATGATTTTTTTTCACAATCAGATTTCCACTTAGAACCAACATTACTTTATCAGGATAATAACTTTTTTAACGAGAGAGATATATATTATATAAATACACCTAGTAGAGAAGGGACCAATTTTCTTCACAGCCAAACATAGGCTAAATCCAGAGATATTGCACACAACATACCTATACTTTTCCTTTTCTATATATTATTTTTTTCTTCTCTATAAATACTAACTTAATATTGAAAAGTTTCTTATTAATTTCAGGATAAATTATTTTTTAACGAGAGAGATATATAGTATATAATACACCTAGTTAGTGAGGTCCTGAATGCTGTCAAATTTTTCACAGCGACTCATTACTCGTATAAATGATGTGTAAATCCACTACACTTGCCCAATAAGAAAAAAACCATCTGTATATGCGTGCCTCCTTTCAAAGGTAATCAATAAGCGTTGAAATTCCTTTTTGGTGTGCATGGCTTTAGTGAGTAAAAACTAGATGAAACTTGACTAGACAATATGAGAGGTCATGATTAGTTGTTTTGTGAGAGAGGTGAGGCAGAAATCCAGTGATGAATTTGTCCTCTTCTGTGAGGTTTTAATTAGAGTCTAAATGAGGGATTTAAAAAACTCTAAAATCATGCGGTTTTTATATATATATATATACTATAATTGGGTCTTGTTTATTATATACATTCATAAAACACTGTAGATTTATTGTTTTTTAATAATAATTTATTTTGATCTTCAAAATTTTATTTTGTATGATTTAACCGTAATTGAAGACTAATTATTTATGATTTCTTAGTTAAGAGTGAAATTGAAAGAATGAGGACTAAAATAAAAAAGACACCAAATATAAGCAGCGTGCAAGAAACTTCAAACAAAATACATTTAGGTCCTTAATCTTTTAAAGTAACGTCATTCATACAATTTAGGTCTCTTGAAATTTTAAAAAATTATATTTGACACACAAGTTCATTTGTGTTATTTTCCAGTCTAGGGTTAGAGAAAAAGAAGATAAAGAAGTGTTGTCGAATTCTAACAATGAAAGAAAACATCACTGTTTAGTCTCTTTTCGACCACCAAAATAGGTTTTATTGGTGTCCACAAGTTCCTAGATATGAGAGGGGCTTCATGGTTGTTGTTTAGAACCTCAATTTCGCATAAAAAACTAGATCTAAGCCAAGAGAATCAAAACGAACCCGATTTGATTAAGATTTTTAGATTATTTTTTGGGTATTTGGAGTTGATAGAATGCTTTTTTGGTGTTATAAGGGTGTTGGTAAGGTGTTTTGGGAATTGAATGACTTAAAAATCAAGTTTTTTTTTTACCAAAAGAAGCATTGTCCTGATTTTCCGAGCACCACTATGGTGGTCAAATTCTAGGCTTGTAGATGACACGTCATTTGTGTTTTTTTCTTTTAAAAAAATAGAATCAAGCCCAAGCATGCTAGGTTGGGCTTGAAGGCCCACCCACATGCTTGGGCTTTTCCTTGCAATGACTTAGACATGCTCGCCCATGGGCCCAAGAGATCTTGAGCTGTTTTCTGGCCTTTTTTAATTAAAGGCTAAATAGAAATTTAAGAAAAACAATTATTGAACCCAGTTGATTCCATGACTCGAAATACATGTTTGACGACTTAATTGACAACATTCGAGCTTATTTTTCTTTCTAATCTTGTTGTTTTTAATTGATATCTTCTTTGAATGTCTCTTTTTTTAAATAATTTTTAAATTTATAATTCAATTAATATCACTCCTTTGTGATTTTTTTTTTATTTAACTTTTTTTGGATAAAGATTTTTTTAATGGTGTTGTGTGTATTTAGTTTTTGGAAAGATTATTCTAATTCATCTATATTTGTTTTTTAATTTTTCATATAGATAAAATTTATTTTTTAAAATAAAAAATATTTATTTTTAGATAATATTTTTAATATGTACAACATTGCATTTTTTTTCTTATATTTTATTTAATCAGTTTAATGTGCGTGGTTTGATTGAATAAAGAATTAATTTTAATAAACAAATTCAACAAGCACAATCGGGTAAATATCTTATCTTGCGAGATTAAATATATCGGTCTATATCTGTTTCTTGATTTTTTTAATTTTATTTTTAATTATTATTAATAATTTTTTTCTCGTTTTTAATACTTATAATTCTTAATTTATTTGATTTTATGTTTGCATGAACTTTTCAATATATATATATATATATATATATATATATATATATAAATATATATATATAAACATGTCAAAAAAGTCATTATAAACAATTTTTTTACAGGAAAAAATAACTAACCCATGATGCACGCGTCAGATAGCTAGTTCATAATCTAAAACGTGGGACAGCGCCAAAAAGTTAAGAGAAGACTAAATTGCATGCTATTTTATTAGAATAAATAACGAATCCAGACGTACAGATTCCTCGCCAGCTAATTAAGAAACCTTTACTACAATTTAAGAGAATAAAAATGACTCCAAAAATCAATGCAGATCCCTTTAATTATAAATAGGAATTATTAATTAAAGAATTCCTAACTTGCTTGAAATTAATGCATTTTATTATAATTTAAGTCAATAAAAATGACTCCACATCAACTCTAGACACAGAGTCCACGCCAGCTAAGTATGAGAATTAAAAATGACTGATCTAGACACAGAGTTCACGCCAGCTAATTAAGAAACGTTTATTATAATTTAAGAGATTAAACATTTTTATTGACTTTCTGTAATTCGACTAAAAACTTTATTTTCTCATTGTAGTTGGGGTTGCGGTTACGGTTGTGGTTATGATTATAATTACAGTTATTTTTTAAAATATTTTTATTTAATAGTAGGATATCAAAATAACTTAAAACACAAAAAATATTAATTTAAAATAAATAAATAAAAATTTAATTTTTTTAAAAATATTTTTAAAACACAAAAACAATTATAGTTTAAAGAATTAACATTGACTCCTAAAACTGAATGCAGATCCTTCGTATGCGGGAGTTGTTAAAGATTTCTTAAATTGCTTGAAAATGACTCCTCCGAAGTCTATGCTATCCTAATAAGAGATTGGTAGCCATAATCATTATATTTTTAGTTTGTAATTATACCCATCAATGAAGTTATTGTATCATAAAACAATACTAAAATGTGAAAAGTAATTTAGGATTTACAGTATACTATCTTTAATTTGTACCCAAACAATTTTATAGACATGATTTATATATATTGAGTGACTTAATCATAAAATTTGGATATCTATCAACTCAATTTTAAGTCTGTATATATATATATATATATATTTTTCATGACTTCTTCTTTTGAAAAATAAAGTCATAAATAAATACTTAGACATAATTGTATATTCTTTTCTTTTTTTTTTAAAAAAATAAAAAATATAAAGCTTTTACGAAATGATTAAAAATAATAATCCTAAACATGATTCATCGAGATATTAATTATCAAGCTTTTACGAAAAAAATCTGGTAGTCTCAAAAGCTTTTATGCCTCGCCGATGAACTTGGTTAGATATTAATATATATAATGTTAGGGTGGCTATAGATACAATACATGATATATATGATCTGATTGGTTGATTTGGAAAATCGTTGACTTTTAGCTCGACAGTTTCAATTTTATTTTATTTTGACCCGCAACGAATCTATTACACATGATAACAAAACGAGTTAGTAACTATAGCAAATTCATATTCTATTATTGTAGAGATCATTGAAGAAGAACAAATAATTTTCTAATTTCTTTTTTAAAAGCAGAACTTTCCAGCAGGCAAAAGAAATGATATCGCAACAAAAAATCAAAAAAGGAAAATAAATGCAATGATCATGTCAACGCTAGCTGTTAGCTAGCCTTTTTCTTTCTTTAAAAACTGAAGAAACAAAAAAGGTCTTGTGATCAGCTGAGTGCAACCTCTTCCCTTTGCTATCTAGCCTTTCATCTGTTTACATTTCATTTAGTGAGTTTCTCTAGGCTACAAGATGGATTGTTCTGAGAAAATGGATAGCATCATCTATATGGATCCTGTCTTGTTCAAAGCTGCAGAAGCAGGCAATATCGGTCCCTTTGAGAATTATCAAACCTGCAGCCTTGATCAGTTATTGACTCCAGACGAGAACACCATTCTTCATGTCTACTTGTCAAACCAAAGCAGTGAACCGGAATCCACTGATTTTGTTGATAAATTTCTTGAAAGGTGTCCACCACTGTTATTCCAAGCCAATAAGAGAGGAGAAACCCCCCTCCATTTGGCAGCAAGATATGGCCATTCCAATGTGGTAAAAGTCCTCATTGACCGTGCAAAAGCTCTACCTGCAGATCCGGAGAGCGGAGTAACTAAAGCTAAAATGATGTTGAGGATGACCAATGGAGAGCGAGATACAGCGTTGCACGAGGCAGCTCGAAATAGCCGGAGCCATGTGGTGGAAATATTGACTAAAGAGGACCCTGAGTTTTCATATCCCGCCAATGTTCATGGAGAAACTCCACTTTATATTGCTGCTTCCATTATGCCGAGGCGGAGCGAAGAACGAGGAAAGGTGATCGATGAAATCCTTACTAATTGCATTTCAGTGGACTATGGCGGCCCTAATGGTAGAACTGCTCTACATGCGGCAAGCAAGATGGGAGATGATGGTAGGATTTTGCTCTCAAGTCTGGAGAATTAAATAATTTATATATAAAAGCCACGTACGTATATTTGATTTTATATATCCGTGATTGCTTCATAATTAGCTTTTTTTTAAAATAAAATAAATTATACCACTAAAATTCTTTGTGAGTTTAAGTATTGGATATATAGCTAGTAATTCACATAGACGATGTGAAATCTCTGTTGTTCATGAAGGATAACTTTTATTCCTTGTTTTGTTGGTTTCAGAGACAGCAAGAAAATTGTTAGAAAAGGAAAAAAAGTTGACGAAAACAACCGATGAGAACGGCTGGTCACCACTTCACTACACTGCCTTTTATTTCGGGTCTCCTCTTATAGTGCAAGTATTACTAGAATATGATGCGTCCGCGGCCTACATTGCTGAAACAGAGAAGAAGAGAACAGCTCTTCACATTGCTGCCATTCAAGGACATGTAGGAATAATGAAGGAGATTGTTTCTCGATGTCCAGCTTGTTGTGAGCTAGTTGACAACAGAGGTTGGAATGCCCTTCACTATGCTGTGGCAAGTAATGATAGCAGAGTATTCGAGCAATGTCTGGAGATTCCAGAGCTTGCAAGACTTAAAACGAAGAAGGATGACAACGGAAACACGCCCTTCCATCTAATTGCTGCTTTAGCGCGCGAGCAGAAGCAATGGCAACGTGTTTTATTTAACGTTAGTTATGGTTGTATTGGAAGGGAGATAATATGTGGTCTTAATAAGCGACAGCTAAGCGTCGACGACATATGTTTCGGAAATTTTGGAGAGATAGAGGTAATCAATCCTCTACGAATTGACTGTTGTGACAATTAATGCATCCATTAAAACCATATGTGTGTGTGTCAATTATGACATGGAAGGTCATATATGAATCAATTTCTCAATCTGGGTTTTGAATATCAAGTCATTTTATTAATTTTGTTAAGTTTTTCATCTATAATAACAACAGATTATGCATGTGAATCGCATGTAACTGCTTAAAAAAAACATATATTACTCAATAAAAAAACAAAAACTAAGAAGAACAAATGAACAAACAAAAAATACAATTAATTAAAATTTAAAGAATCCGAGAATTTTGAAAATATAAATACAAATAAAAAATGTATAAAAATTAAATAAAATCAAATGAAATAATTAAGCAGCTTATATTTACCCAACAAGAAAAACACCAAAATCAATACTTTAGACCCCGGCCGATTCTTTTTGAACAAACAAATAGAAAGAAAATTAAAGTTGAAAAATCAAATAGAAACTAATTAGCATAATCTTAGAAGCAATGAAGGAGAGTAACAATAAACAATAATATATTGGATTACCATCCTAACTAGGAAATGAATTTTAGAATAAAATGATGTAGAATCAATGGTATATAAAATTAAGTCCACATCGTAGTTTTCTTTTTGGGGATAATTGGGCTAATGCTCCACCCCATTATTCTATTCAGATTACCCTTCAATCCCTCTATTTGTCACTATAAATTGCCCCATGCCGTGCTGGATATCCACGTGTTGCTTTCTCCATGAATGACCTTTTTTCCTTCTTGTTTAGGTATGTGACAAAAAGCAACAGCGTCAAACTTCAATTTCGTCCCCAAGATATTACTCTATCACTAATTAAGTTTCGAAATTTTTTATTTTATCATTTTTTCTCCAAACGCAATCAATTTTAGATAATGGACCTATTTAGGAGTGTGGTAAATGTTGTTTTTTTAAAATATTTTTATCTCAAAATACATTAAACTAATATTTTTTATTTTTTAAAATTTATTTTTAGCATTATTGTATTAAAACGATTAAAAAACACACAAAAAATATTAATTTGAAGCAAAAAAAATTAAAAATTTTTAAAAGCATAGTTCAACCACACTATCAAACACTTCCAATATCAAATCTTCTTGTATTTAAGACATTTCATTCAATTTGCACATACTCATTAAATATTTCTATTTAAAATACTATAGTAAGCCTTCACCTGTCATAAAAACTAATTTAGTAACATTTTATGATAAACTCTATTAGCTTGAATGAAATGAAAGGCATGAAAATAGGTCATAATTTACCAACAATAAGCACAAACAAATACTTCATGAGCATATACAAAACAATATTAAAATTGAATGAATGAAAACAATGCGCAAAGAGCACATGAAAACAATGCTTCTGATCAGGAGAGATTATCACCGCACCAGCCCCGTTACTATATACATTCACTGCTCCGTCAAAAAACATGGTCCACCAATCTGTCTTTTCTTCTTCTGCCTCTATTGATAATAAATTTTCATCCGAAAAATCAAAATCCAATGGCTTGTAATCTTCAACAGTGTTATCAGCTAAGTGGTTAGCAATCACGCTTCCTTTCACAACTTTCCTTGTCAGATACACCATGTCATATTCTAATAACAAAACCTGCCACCTTGCAATTCAACTTAAGAGGTAGGGTTTATTACATATGTACCTTAATGGATCCATCTTTGAAATCAACAAAGTGGTGTGATACAACATATAATGACGTAATCTTTTTGTTGCCCATCCCAATGGGCAACATAACTTTTCAATGACTGCGTATCTCGACTCACATTCAGTGAACTTCTTACCTAGGTAATAGATAACCCTTTCTTTCCTCCCGGTTTTATCATGTTGTCCCAGTATACATCCCATAGCTGTTTCAGTCACTGTCAGATACAATATTAACGGCCTTCCTGATACAGGGGGAACAAGCAAATGCGGACTTTGCAAATAGCGCTTGATTTTATTGAATGCCTCCTCACACTCTTCATTCCAAGTCCCAGAATTCTTCTTTCTCAGTAGTCAGAAGATAGGCTGTGAATAAAAATGCAGTTTAATTTCAACCAAATTAGTTTTTGTTACCTGCTAATATATATAGTAATAAAAAGGATTTGATTGCAAACAAACTAGTTATGGAAACAAAAACAAAGGCTCGGAAGTTGATATATGTTAAATAGCTAAACATAATGGATTATTTATTTTAAATTTTTAGACTGTGATGGTTTTTTAAAAATAGTATTAGAATTTTATTGATCAAATATTTATAAATTCAAATCTCACAATTTATATTTTAATTAATAAAAATTAAATATGATTAAGGTTAAAAAAAATTTTCACTTACAAAAATAACCTAGAAATTAGTAATATAAAATTATTTTTCAAACCTCTTTAACATCTTAACATATTTTACTCAAAATATATATTTTTGCAGAAAGAGATCCTAGAATCCCTTAAAGATGTTGGCAGTGGACCTATTGGTCGCGGTTTCTTTGTTTTGAAAGGAGAGGAAGAGAAAAACAATGATGAGGAAAACAAAGAGGAAGAGGATGCTTTGAGTAAAGCAAGAGAGTCTCATCTAGTAGTTGCGGCGCTGATAGCAACGGTAACATTTGCAGCAGCATTCACCCTACCTGGCGGTTACAAGAGCGACCAAGGCACTGCACTGCTAGCTAAAAAAGCTGCTTTTATAGTATTTGTCATCTCAGATGCAATATCAATGGTGCTCTCCATTTTAGCTGTCTTTATCCACTTTTTGATTTCGCTGATTCATGGTTTTGAAATGGTCAAGGATAAAGTGATAGATGAGGAAGCCGCTGTAAAATTATTTGGGGTTGCCACGTTGTTTACCATGATTGGCATGGGTACAATGATTATCGCATTCATCACGGGCACATACGCGGTTCTAGAATCTTTCTTGGGGCTTGCCATCAGCACTTGTCTCATTGGTCTGAGCTTCTTCTTCCTTGTATATTTAGTGTTTATATTCATTCGCAAGAATCTAAAAGATTAGATATAGTAGTGAAACAATCAATTCTAAATTTTCTATCAAATAAAACTCTGATGTATTTTTAAAATTTTTTTATTGTTTTTGAAAAAAAATTGTGATTTTATATGTTCAGAAATCATGTGTTTGGTTCTCAAATCAATTGTCAATTTTTTATATTTTATTTTGTAATTGATATGTATCACAAGTTAAGTAGTCGAAAACTCTGACACTGTTTTTTGTTTATTTATTTATTTTCTTTTTTTTATTCGTGACTAAAATTTAGTGACACAACTATTAGTTGGGACAGCTAAATTTATTTTCCAAGTACAATTTGCTTTGAAGGTTTGTTTATTAGTCAAGACTGTACTTGCAAAGTATTTGTTTGTGTGTTTAAAAAGTATTATATATTAGATTTTTTTAACTTTGTAAATTTTAAATTGTTCTGATATGTTAATATTAAAAATGAATTCTTATAAATAAAAATAAATAAATTATTTTAATATATTTTTAAATAAAAAAATATTTTAAAAAACACTACAAGAATATAAGAAAACTACTATGAAAAGTGGGATATGCCAAGTTTCATTCTTCATTGGCAACTGTGCCGCTAGCTAGCTTGTTCCATGAAGTGCATGTATTGGTTGGAAGAATCTCATCGACTCCATTGGATAACAAGTCAAACCTGACGAACCAGACTGGTCTTGATATATACAAGAGCGTGTTTCAAAAATGTTTCTTGTCCATTATAGATGAAAGTAAAGACTGACATCTTTGCCGATGAAGGTAACGTTAAATAAAGAATGAAGGTAATATTAAACAAAGAACTTAAGCATACATTAAGCATAACAAATCGCAGAGTTTCCTACAAGAATTTAAATTTGGCATGAGGAGAGGCTCTTGGGAATTGGAAAAGAATTTCAAACATGCTTTAGCAAGAACCTCAGCAGCTCCATTTCCTTCCGACACTTCTTAGGAAGCCAGTCTTTGTCCCTCCCTGCATACTTTGATTCCATGCTGTTCTTATCGCCAATAATGCTGTGTAGTCTGATAGTCTTCAGCTTGGGAGACAGACTCTGTCAAGTGGCTTTTTGTGATTCCAAGGAGTCTCCTTTCTTGAATTGATGCTTCTTCCGGAACCTTTAATGTATCTAAAAATTCAATTTGCTACATTACATGAATTTTCTAGACTTGTAATGAAGGAAAGTACCAGTAGAAAGAAAGATGGATGAAAAGGACAAACTGTGAAAAGTTACAAGCTCTCACATAAACATAGGAGGAAGATGTGACTTCAAGTGTCAGTGTCTCAAGCTCTGGTGAGATCCTCAACAAGTGAAATATCCCTGGAAGCTCCCATTTCCTTAGCCAAGTTTCTAATGTCAAACATTTGCGACTTGAGATGGAGGATTACATATTAATCGTCTCACACACTGAAAACATCTTTGCTCATAGGACAGGAAAGAACGAAGTGAAGAAGAAATATCAAGACCATACATTGATATGATACACATTTATGATTGGAAAGTTGGAATGCAAACAATTGTCTTGAGTTCCTCTACAATGATTATGAATGTGTAGTCTAACTTATCAGTGAGAGCAAATTAAAATTAACATACCATTGAAAAGATTTATAGGCACATTTGGGATTGTGTCCAGGATCTGTTCTGTTCCCAGATTTCAGTAAAAAAAAAAAAAAGTGTATTTGAAAATCCTGTGATCTCCAACACAGGTTTGGCCTTCAAAAACTCAAGGCCACGATATAGGAGCTGCAACACATTCCCAGACACTACTATATCAAAATATGTTTCAGAGATTCACACTCGCGTAAATTGATAGGGAAAATTAACTGACCTATTTTCTGAATGAAATTCAAGCAGCAACAGTTCTTAAAAAAGAAACACACAAAAAATGCATACAAGGTATGTGAAGTGTGACTTTTCCACAAATTAATAAGCATACCTGAAGACAATAATACTTCACTGAAAGAACTTTGACTTCACTCAGATCACCAGCAATTCTCAAACATTTTTTTAAGAGCTTCATCATCTACAAGATTTTCTATCTTAAGCTCAAATCCAAGCTCTACTCTCTCCAGGAAAGTGCAGGACCTATCTTCAATCATGTAGCCCTCAAAGTCCATTTCTCCCCAAAGACACAATGAGTGTACATTTGGAGCGCAAATCTTCAGATCCTTACACTACCAGAAAACCGGAGAAAAGCAACAGAATTACCGACGGAAATATTCCGTCGGTAATGTATACCGACGGAAATAATTCCGTCTCCAAATCCGTCGGTATATACCGACGGATTTATTCCGTCGGTATATACCGACGGAATATGTCCATCGGTATATACCGACGGTTTTGCCGACGGAGTATACAGTTCGTCTGAAAATACGCAATGGCATGGTGACGTCAGGCGATTTTACCGACGGGCATTACCGAGGGATTCAAACTGAGATAGCCGTACAGTGATGTGGCGCTTTCACCGACGGCATCACCGATGGAATCACCGACGGAATACGTCCGTCGGTGATTCCGTCGGAAAAAACCATTATATACCCCCATCTGCCGACACTCTCTTCCTCTGTTTCTCCTTCTTCTTCTTTCTCATCCCACCTCTCCCCTCCCAAACTGCAGCCAAAC
>Ga0325403_1003956_pt1 | contig 13676 bp, 7 predicted proteins | sample PopdelMetagenome_19_FD_205665 | JGI IMG/M metagenome (GOLD analysis project Ga0325403, IMG submission 205665) | Populus deltoides microbial communities from Bellville, Georgia, United States - Xylem-PdKOR-R4 | ecosystem: Host-associated > Plants > Phyllosphere > Stem > Wood/Secondary xylem...
GCGTGCCACAATTTGAATTTTTATAAAAAAAAAAATAAGAAAAGAATAATTTATAAATGACTCTTTGTAGACGAAATTGCATAGGCAAACAAGCCTTTATCTCATAGTTTTTAAACCCGACTTGATTCAATATTCGAGTTCTAGATTTTGATCGGGTCATCAAATCGACTAGGTAAAAAAAAATTAAATAAAAAAAATATCATTTTAGTAAAATAAAAATCAATTGGTTGCAACCAAGTCAACAGGGTTTTTTTTCTATTTTTTCTTAAACCCGACCCGGTTCTAACCCCTGATTGGTCGAGTCCTAGGTCGACCAGCCAGGCCGGGTTTCAAATTTATACTTTATCTACTTACGATATTTCGTTATTTTTTATTTTATTTATTTTAAATTAATTTGTTTATATTTATTATTGTTTTAATGTATGAATATTAAAAATAAATTTTAAAAATAAAAAATATATATTAATTTAAATCACTTTAAAATATAATTTATAACACTCTCTCCAACAATTTCTTAAACCAATAACATTTTTTTGTCATTATTTCTTCAAAAATAGGATGCTAAACTCATAGTTTCTCCCTTGTGTTCCCCTCAAACGTACAGTTTAGCTTCTTTTATTGTTAATTGAACTCCATACTGAATGAATGCACTGGAACAAGACCGGTGGAGCTAATTAGCAAGATTTAAGGTTAATTTGGAATTGGTTTGTTAATGAACACATAGGTTGGGAACTATCTACTTGACCCATTTCTGTTTTTCTTAATTAAACATATTTAATGGTATTTTAGATATGCATGTTTAGAAGTGTGGTAGAGTTTATTTTTTAAAGTATTTTTTGTTTGGAAATATATTTAAATAAATTTTTTAATTTTTTAAATTTATTTTTAATATCAATACATCAAAACGATACAAAAAATCTAAAAAATATAATTTAAAATAAAAAATTTAAATTTTGATGAAAAAACAAGTTCAATCTCAATGTGAAATATATTTGTAATATTAACTAAATTCATACAGGAGAATCCATGATATTTTTTTTTTTTGTAAAAATTATCTGGTGTATTTTTGGACAGTGTCGTGTGCAAAAATGCTAAAGTGAAGAATTTTGTTCTCACCAAAATAGTTAAAGCAAGTTTATTCAATACTTCTACACAAGGGTTAATTAGTTAATCAAAGTAAATGTAAGGATAAAAAAATAGTTATCATCATAGTTTTAAAATTTTATTTAAAGGCTGACCTGGGACCAAGCCTGAATCACGGCTCAAGTTGACCATTAACTCAGGTCCTTCTAAGGATAAAACTTATTATTATCATAATTTTAAAACTTGACTTGAAATCGATGTAGAATTAGGCTCAGATCACTGATCGGGTTGACCATTAACCCGGGTTAACCTTAGGATAAAAATAGTTATTATTATAATTTTAAATCCTGACCCGGGAGTCGACTCAAGGTTAGGCTTGATCAACCAGGTCTAGGTCACTGTTCGAGTTAATTATTAATTCAGGTCAACATAAGGATAAAATTGTTATTATCATAGTTATAAAAACTCAATTTGGGGAAATGTCTGGGACATGGAACAGGCAGACCATTGACTCATGTCAATGTAAAGATAAAAATGATTATTATCATAATTTTAAAACACGATTTGAGAGTTGATCCGGGGTCAAACTTGGTCATGGGTCAAGTGACTATTGACCCAAGTTAACCTTATGATAAAAATGATTATTATCATAATTTTTTAAACCCGATTCGGGGTTAGGCATAATCAATCAAGCCCCAAGTCACTGGTTGGGTTGATTATTGACTTGGGTTAACGTAAGGAAGTAACCACTTGGGTCTCGTCCCAGGTTGACCTCTTAATTAGGTTTTAAAACTGACTCGAGGGTTGATCCGTAAAGCTTGAGTTTCGGGTTGGGAGGATGAACTCAGGTTGACCCAAATAAAAATAAAATTACTTCGTTTTGACCAAAAATATATTAAAAAAAGTCAGTGGATATTTTACTTATATTTTATCTTGAGTTGATCAGGTCGTAAACTGATCTAAGTTTTCGATCGAGTCAAGTCATATCATTCTTTTCTTTTTCTTTTTTAAACTCGGATCAATTAAAATCTTATTTCCGCTTAGTCTTGTTTTCGTGTTTACCAAACAAAAAATAAAACAAATTATTCCATCCAATACAAAATATACCAAACACAAAATAAAACAATTAGGTATCTAATTTTATCTAGTCTAGTTGAATCAAATCTGGCAAGCATGTCAAACACTACCATAAAAAATGGCGTTGGCAATTGAAATCAATGCTTAACAATTAGAACCGAATTGAATGGTTAAGCTTTCTAGTAAAAACAGTAATCGTTAATTACGAATGACTAATTTCGGCTTTCACGATAACCAAATTCAAAACTGTAATTGAATGGTTCTAATTATTAGCTATTAGTTTTCGTTTTAGTTATGGATTAAAATATTTTTAATTTTTAATATTATAATAATAGTTATTTTTTATAGTATTTTTTCTTAGAAATATATCAAAATATTTTTTATATTTTTTATTTTTAAAATTTTATTTTTAATATTAGTATATAAAAACAATCTAAAAAATTTAATCTAAAAAATTTAATTTAAATGCTTTAACTCAAATCCCAATCTTGATACACCATCATCATTCATATCAATATTAAAAATAAAAATACAACACAAACCATGTTTTTTTATATTTTTAAATTGTTTTAATTTACTAATATCAAAAATAATTTTAAAAAATAAATTATTTTAATATATTTTTAAATAAAAAATACTTTAAACCACAATCTCTATCACAATCTTACACAAAAACTGAACCTTAAAAAACTTTGTTAATTGACTTTATTTGACTACAAACAATTAATACAGGATGCTGGCTCAGTTAATATCACACCAATCAAGCCTAGAGACGCTGGACACAAGACAACTCCGTGAAGATGATAACTAGCATGTCTTTCCTCGGCATGAGAATCACACATCGGGAATAATGAAAGTAAGAAGAGTGTCATTCTCTCTGTGCCCAGACTACATGAAGCAAAAGATAACACAAAAGACGGAAATAAATGCATATTGCTTCCTTCCTTTCATTTTATTTTCCTGGTTTGCCTAATTATTCTTTAAATAACAGACACAGGAAAGATGCAACATCCTTTCCACAGCCACCATTATACACAGGTTAACCTCTAACAAGTCCCATTCACTCAAAGAATAACTGTACAAACAAATTATTTTACATGATAAAACTGGGCAGGACACCAGAAACAATGGAAAAAACTTGCCCTACGGTGGGCATTGTTGATCCTCGCGTTTGGGAGGTGCCATCCTTGGAGGCCGTGAATGGTTTTGCCTATTATTAAGGATGTCTATGTAACGGCGGAGCCTATACCGATCTGAGTTTGTGAGAGAGAATGGAGGGTTGAGGATAAGGGATGGTGCTTCCACTAGAAGGAACACTAACAAACGAACTGCTTTTGAATATAGCAATGCTGCCTTTTCCAAATCACCCATGAGTTCATCAACCTGCCATGACATGAATAATACAATTTTTCTTTAGCACTGTCCAGTTACTTGAAAGCAACATTTTGTGTCAATAGCTTCATTTTGACAATTGCATACATGCTTCTTTGTGTGAAGGAGATGAATTCAAGTATCAATGGTAATTAGACAACTGATACACAAGTTAAGACTCGAGTCCAGAGAACATTCAGTAGTGCTAAATGCTGTACAAACTCAACCATCTTGTAACTCTTTTCTCCCAGTTCACTGCACAAGCAATTTCCCCATTCTAGATGCACATAGCATGGTTATTAAAGGCTCTTGTTCATCTGAACTAGTAGCCACCATTCCAGAAATTACACTCTAGTTCTTCAAGCCTATCTGAAGTAGAGACCTCTACTCCAGAAGAATCTCTACAGACCTACATTTTATTCATATCCCAGTACAATATTAAAGTGTTCAACAATAAGTGACAACTAGAAAGCGTTAAGAAAAAGTTGGAAAAGAATGGGCGATGCCATTGGCACAACTTCTTTTAAATGAAATGTCAAAATTATCCTTAAGTTTTATAAAATATAATAAGTCGATCAATTTGGGGAAGACATTTTTTACATCACTTCAAAATTCTGTGCCAATAGACTTGTGGGTGTGCAAAGGCATTACCTAGAAAAGAAAAATATGTAAAGAGGAAGGAGCAATTCATGGTTCAAATGCAATCATCAAAAATTAACTCACCCCTCCAATTCTTCCCAGATAAAGGGCAGATTGAAATATTGTCTCCATCGCATCAGGCATCACTATACTTCCTGCAAACATCATGAATAATTGAGAACTCTGTTCATTTTGATTTTTGTAACATCACAAGAAAAAATTCTCAAGTGTTATCATTTGGTACCGACAAGGTGCCATTTCAAGACGAGCATGGATTACAAGTGCCATTGATTGACTCAAAAGTAAATGTGTGTCAACTTATAGCATGTTAAATAAATATTTGAAACCCCATCACACTTTGCAACTATGTATAGGAACAATGCTAGGACAATCAGGTGCCATTCACCTAACTTTGGGATCACATTTTCTCATGCTGGGATAAAAAAGGTACAAGGAAGACACTAGACAGAAAACTTTTACAAATTTGCAGAGAATACAGAATATCAAACACATACCAGGTTCAATAGCCTTGGAAAGCTCCTCTGCTCGCTCAACTTCCTGTAAAAATTCCCCCTCAATCTCAGCGGACATATTCTCTGGCCCAACATCAGGACAATCTTCTGTATCAGGTGTCCCATGCTTCTTGCTGCTGCTTCTCCTCAGTCTTGAGCTCTCTAGGCTTGGACTTCCTTCAATAGCTGACGCAGCCTGAGTATGGCAGATATGAAGCGCTTGCTTCCATATTGCAAGAATGACAAGTTGGATCGAGAATGCTTCCAGTAGCTTACTTGCCTTTATCTATACCAAGGACAATGACAGTTTTAATTTGAGAACACCAACAGTAAAAGTTAAGAGTAATAAAACTTGTAGAAGAAAAGAAAATTCATATCAATTTATTGCTTGAAAGGAAAGTCAACAGCAGAGGCAGGCATCACACGTGCAAGGCAAGACCATCACTTTGCAAGGTGCATCAAAAACTTAAGAGGTCTTCCAATGCAATGGGTATGCTAACTAATGTTAAGGAAGAAATAGAAAAGGTGTGGTCTCCTCTCCCAAAAAAAAACCCCATCAATGGTGCCATTAACGTTTCTGTATTGGCCATGTGAGGCAGAAGAAAATGTCTTATAACTCGAAAGTAACCCGCACGAAAAGTTTCAAAATAATAACAAAATGAGTAGTAGCAGTGCTATGCATATACAACTCTATTGTCTGCATGAGCTAATTAACCATGCATATGCAACTCTATTTTTTTAGCCAACAGAGGCCTATAAAATATTCTTCTTTCTTTTCTCTGGTTAAACTAGAAACATGATTTTCAAACTTCCACCGGGAACTTTAAAGAGAATTGTATAAAAACTAGTTCAACAGAGAGTAAAGACTTTACCTTTTCGAGCACTAATTCAGTTATGGCAGATGCACACTGCTGCAATGACTTAATCCTAGTCATGCAGTGAGTTGATGGCTGCTCCAAAGCATCTCCCAGATCAACAGATCCTTCAGAAGTCCCAGGAGCAGAGCTCGGGATTTCCAAGCTTCCAAAGAGGCAAAGATTTTTATTGGCAGTGCTAATTATGGGCACTGGGACACTTGGAGTAGTGTTTATGTAGGCAGGTGCTCGAGGAGGACTCTCTGACTTGCATTGTGCATTGCTTGGTTTGGAAGTACTTGCTGTGGAAGATGACACGTCCAAAGGGGGTCCAGAAACAATAACATAATCTTGATCTATCAACTCCAGTGAATCCATAACTGTATAACAATTGTAGAGTAAGTAAAAGACTTTCATCCCTTGATATGGTATTATTAGGACTTCTAAGTACATTATTATGAAGAAAACAGAACACAATAAAGTTCATGCTACCTCTTGATCTCAGGTTCACTGATCTTTGGTTGATGGATTTTGGAGGTTCATTTAGACTTTCATCCAATGCTTTATTGATACCAGGCCTAAAACTAGCATTTTCCAAGTTCTGTCTGGCACTATCATATCTCGAAGTAAAATCCACATCATTGAGAACATTAGATGTTGCATCCCTTCCCCCAACTCTTGAATCAAGAGAAAATCCATAGGTGGACTTCATTGGCGACATCCTCTTAGAAACAAAAGGGCTACACTCTAGACCACTAGAATCATCATCCAAAAGGAAAGGCAGACAATCCTCCTGAGAATTGTCATCAGCATTCCTTCCAAGATTGCTTTCAGAGAAAGGAAATCCATCTACTGACCTTGAAGATCTCCTGCGACTGCATAACACATATCGTTTAAGGTCTGAAATAAACATATATTAAGATCATGGACATGAGAGCTTTTTCTCATTGTACCTTAATGATTCGTCTTTTTTCCTTTGAGAAAGAAAAGGGTGATTAAAGAACTCCTCAAATGTAAGTCGTTCCACTGTATAATATGAAGAGAGAATTTTTACAAACAAGAAATAAGATGCTAAGCAAATATTTGTAACACAGTTAACAAATTTTCTAACACAGGTAGTTGACCGAGTGCGTGTGGACATAAGGGAACAAATTTGTGATACCAATCTGGCTCATAATTTTGTTTATGTTGTTCTTTATGTTAAAGAGTAATATAAAACTATTTTTGAAACTTTACACAATTTAAACTTTTGGGTCGAGATGATTCTTTAACATGATATCAAAATCTTAATAATAATCTCACCAACTCCCATTCTCTCTAATTGGATTAATAAAATTAAGCACAAGGTAGTGGTGAACTTGTACAAGTTTCAAGTTCAAAAAGCTTTCATTTAAGAGAATGTGTTAGAGAGTAATATAAAACTATTCTTAAGACCTCACCAATAGCTTAAACTTTTGAGTTGAGATGGTTCGCTAACATTATATGCAACCATTCAACGTGGTTGGTAACAAGGTTGAGGATTATGATGGTAAATTTGGATTTTGCATGTAGTTGTTCATTACTTGGACTTTGAAATAAGAAAAATATTTCAACTAGAATTAGAAATTTATGAATTCAAATTGAACGTGATATGCTAACAAAACTTTTATTTTTTGAACAAGTGACTCAATCTCTTGAACATCCATAAGCCTTTCAATAAAAAAAAAGAAAAAAAAGAACAAGTGACTCAATCTCTTGAACATCCATAAGCCTTTCAATAATTAAAAAAAAAAAGAACAAGTGACTCGTTTGGTCCATCTCTTGAACATCCAAACGCCTTTCAGCTGTATGCAGATGAAGACATGCATCAAACATTTAATCATGCAATTATATGAAATTTGATACAACGTGGCATTAATAAAAAATATATCAATGATCACGTGTGCGTAAACACGGACTCCTTTTTCTCCCAACTTCTTGAAGCTTTCACTTTATAACCATATAAATTCAAATTTCAAGCAACATTGCATGTTATACCTGGACTGCGACGCAACAATTTCTGGCATAAATCTTTACAATCAGCACTCAAATCCTTATTATCCAAAGGAAATTGCAACTGAGTTGATTTGACAATGTTCTGGAGCAACTGTGCACCACAAAATAGAGAATATACTGGTAAGGCAACAATAAACGCATGGAAATCACTAGGTTAACAGTGGTTAAGAATTATTATCAAACCCATGGAATCTAAAAGTTTACGTGCTTATCAATCCAAAATATCATTTGGTTTTGCACATAAACAAAGCTAATCCAACCTGTATTTGATTGTTTCCAGTGAATGGGGTTTTTCCTGTCACAAGTTGAAATAAAATGGCACCAACACTCCAGAGATCTGCCTGTGTATTCAGCTCAAGGTTAATAGGAAATATTTCACAAACATATCATTAAGACTTCACATATTACAGTGAATTTCACCTTCGCATCATACTTCTGAAGTTGCATTATCTCTGGAGCCATGTAGAGGGGTGAACCACACAAGGTTTCTGCAAGGCCTCGAGGTTGTAGAGATCTGACAACAAGGAACTAGAATCTTTTAATTTCGGAATATATGTTACTAAAAGTCATAATAAACGAACAACGTATTATCACAGGTTTGTTTGTTACAACACCTCTAGCATGGACACCCAATTTGGCATCCATAACAATTAGTTCAAGCTAATAATACTTAATATATTTATTTGTGTGCGTGCGAGCGCGCACTAGTTTACATTAATATTGGAGAACTTCAGTATCTAAACATGTTGAGGTGTGTTTCTACTTAGATAGGAAGTCAACACAAGTGGTTTGAGTTTGCAAAACACACAGGGAAGGGAGGGATGGCGCAGAGGACAATATTCAACCAATTCTCTATAAAGAAAATAATAACACTAATCACTGATTGGACCAAGTTAAGAGTAAGGAACAGAAATAATAAGGAAGATTATGATCATTAGATACCTGGCAAATCCAAAGTCTGCAATTTTCAGAACTGCATTACCGTCACTTGTGGAGAGGAGGAGATTCTGTGCATATCACAAATGAAGTACATCACATGTAAAATCTTTCTTCAAGGACAAGATTAGTAGACAAGAAACTACATCCTCGTACATCAACAAACTACTCATCCTACAAAAATGTGCCGGAATACTTTTCTTACAAATTTCCAATTTATATATTGCTCTGCATTAAAGCTGACAAAACAGGGCTATAATCTCATGATCACGCAATCACCTAAACTGTAGTGTTTCCCTGCATGAATATTCTGATTTGGCATATCATTATTATAGCCAATGCAATCAAATACAACAGACTATCTATACACAATGTAGACTAGAAGCAGATTAATGCAATAATCAAAATCGTCCATCCAAGGAAACAAAGGATTAACCAAACCTGTGGCTTAAGATCCCGGTGTATCAAATTATTGTCCCGGAGAATTTGCAAACCAGCAGCTGCGAAACACAATACTATCAGACTCCGCCGGCCATCCAAAACGCAACAAAGTTAGTGAGGATATAATACCTAATTGTTGCATGAAATGGTTAGCAATTGCTTCTGGGACTCTCCCCTGGCGTTGGATATACATAGAAAGATCACCACCCTTGCAGTACTCCAATACTATGTGTATTCTCCCCGGAGCCTAATTAATTATCATATTTAATATTAACAAAGAATAATTAAACTAATGAATAATTTAAATAATTTAAAAGCAGCATACTGATTTTCCAAAAATAAAAAATAACTAGATATGTTTTAAAACAAAATAAAAAAAAAAGGAAACAAAAAGACAAACCTACCTCGATAATATCGTGCAAGCGAATAATATTAGGATGGTTAATCCTCTTCAAAATAAAAATTTCAGACATGAGACTCTCTTGTAATTTCTTGTTAAGTCGATTCGTAACGATCTCTTTTATCGCTACTTCGGTTCCATGGACACGGTGTCTCGCGTGCCAAACTACCGAGAAAGAACCCGACCCGATTTGCCTGCCCACCAAGTAATCTCCAACTACCCTGCCGTTCCTCCCCGTAGCCTGAGCCATAATTCAACCCCTCCTCCTCCTCCTCCTCCTCCTCCTCTCTAAGAACCCTGGCTAGGATACAAACCCGGTGTCGGCTCCAGAAAATGAAGTTTGACCTTGGCTTGCTGGAGAGAGCGTATTGATATGATTTGACCCAAATTTGAAGGATCCGACGAATTGGATTGGGTTAAGAAACGATGGAGAGAGAGGGGGGCCAGGATTTTAAGGAAACAAAGGTTGTTAGCTTCTCAAGATTATTTATTAATATTAGCATTTCATTCTTGAAAAAGATTTACCAAATTTCTCTCACAAACTGTATTTAACATCAATATTATAAACTTTTCTTTTTCTTTTTTCTGCTCAAGGCTTTTAAACGATAAATTTTGGAGGAGGCAGGCAGAGATAGGGCCGCGATAAGTCGAGCTGAGTCGTGATTTTAACGTGACAAAATCCGTCTCACCTAATTTTAATTTTAACGAAGAAATTGTGTTCATGATGATAACGAATCTAAAACACGAGGTGAAACAACTCGTCTAGATTCAAATTTGATTATTTGATGAGGCCGTAAAGAAACTAACATTAAATTTCATTTGTGTTAGGTATATATTAATTATAGTTTTGAAACCCGACCCGACCCGGAGGGTCGATCTAGAACCCGGCTAACCTGGGACTGGAACCAGGCCGGGTTGAAAAAAGAATAGAAAAAGTCATGATTCGGTGTGACCCGGCGGGTTGACCTAACAAAAACTAGTTTCAACCCGTTGATTTTTGTTTTTATTTTTTACTGAAACAACGTCGTTTTGATTTAAAAAAAATAGGATTGACCCAGACGATCCGGTCAAAACCCAATGATCCAGTCAAAATCTAGAACTCAGGTTTTGAACCAGGTTAATTATCCAACCGAATTTAAAAACTAAGATAGTAATCAATGAAATATAAGAACATGATATAAGAAGAAATAAGATGAGATAAATAAATATACAACTTGTTTCATTATAACTTTCATGACGTGTTTTTATTGAAAAATCGAATAAAAAACCATCCAATAATGTCAATTAAGAAAAACTCATGTCGTATAAAGGACAACTTCTTTACATTGGACATTACCATGGTTTTAATTATCAATTTTAGGTTCTATTTGTTTTTATATTTTAAAAGAATTTTTGAAAAAAATTATTTTTATTTTTATTTTTATTAAATTAATTTTTTGATGTTTTCAAATCGTTTTGATATGCTGATGTCAAAAATTATTTTTAAAAAAATAAAAAATTATTATTTTGAAGCATTTCTTAGCAAATAACTTTGAAAAACAATCGTTACCACACTTCCAAACACCCCCTAAAACTAATTGATAAATATTTTTTTTATTAACTTAGTATTATATGAGGGGATAGTAGTTTTATTTTACCATTGCCTTTTTAAATCATTACTAGCTACATGTCAGCACTATGTTGTGTACGACTCAACTGATAGCATTTTGAAATGCATAAATCAAATAGTTAAAGCATGGACATTTCAAACGAATATCATTATATAAAAGTTGATATTCATATTAAAATACACAAAAATTATCATTTATACCACAAAAGGTTTATTTTTTTGATAGTTTGTTATAGAGATGATAATGGGAAGATAATATATGAATGAAAGCCCTCGTTTTCATCAGCAGCTTCATATCATTCAAGGTTTGATTTTTTCTTATCAAAGTAGCATGTGTAACCAACCTTTGTTTGTTGTTTTAGTTCTATATTGTAATTTGAAACGAAATATTGTTTTGCGTAATTAAAACTAAAAAGTTTTGTCGATCTTTAGTTAACTTCAAAGATGTTGAGATCATCAATCTTTCTCAATAAAGACTGCTTTAGATTGCTAGCAGTGATGAGTTTAACAATACTAGTAAAAAAAGAGCTAGTAAAAGAGAAGTAGATGTTTTACTGAGTTCAATTGAAAAGTTCTTCTGGTTACTAGTTTTGCACCTTATTAGTGTGCTAAGCCCAGCCATCCAAGGGCTTGGTAGTGTGTTAAGTTCCGGGCACGCTGGGTTTGGCGCTAGCCAGACCTAGACACTATTGGGTCTGGCAATATGCTAAACCCCAAGAATGCTGAGTCTGGCGCTAGTCAGACACAACAATTACTGGGCTTGGCATTGTGTCAAATCTCGACACGCTAGGTTTAGCGCTAGCCAGACACACATGTGATTAGGCTTGACAGTGTATCAAACCCCATGAATACTAGGTCTGGCCCGAGCTAGACCTAGACACTATTGAGCTTGATAGTGTGCCAAGCTCCGAGCATGTTAGGCTTAGCAGCATACCAAGTCCTTAGCACGTCCATTGGAATGTGTATCCTTTCTTGACATGCCCAAGGAAATGAGGTAATGTGGGCTTAACAAACATGCCAGATCCAGGGCACTTGAACCTGGCATTCCGCTAAGTTCATTATTTATGGACTTGGAAATCAGCCAAATCCATGATAACGTGGGTCTGGTAAACATGTCGGACTCAAGGTACCTGGACTTGGCCATTTGCCAAGTCCAACCTACTTGGATATAGAAGTTAGCCAAGTTCAAGGTAATATAGGTCTGGCAAACATGTCAAATCCAAGGCACTTGGACTTAACAGTCAACCACGTCCAAGATAACATTGGTCTGGAAAACATATAAGACCTAAAGTATTTGAACTTAACAGTTAGCCAAGTCAAAGGCAACGTGTGTCATGCAAATATGATAGATCTAAGGTACTTGGAGTTGGCAATTAGCCAAGTCTAAGGTGATGACTATCCTCCCTTGACACACCCAAGGGAATGAGGTAATGTGCGTTTGGCAAACATGCCAAATCCAAGGCACCTAGACTTGACAATCATCTAAGTCCAAGATAACATGAGTCTGACAAACATGCCAGATCTAAGATACTTGGATCTGCATTTAGTTAAGTCCAAGGTAACGTGGGTCTGGAAAACATGTCAGATTCAAAACACTTGGACTTGGCAGTCCTCCAAGTCCAATATATCATAAGTTTGATAAACATGCTAGACCTAAGATATTTGGACTTTGCAATCCTTTAAGTCTAAGATAACATGGGTCTTGAAAACATGCAAGACCCAAGATATTTGGACTTGGCATTTAGCCAAGTCCAAGGTAACGTGGGTCTGGAAAACATGTCAGATTCAAAACACTTGGACTTGGCGGTCAGCCAAGTACATTACACTTGGACTTTGCAATCAGCCAAGTCCAATATATCATGGGTCTGACAAACATGTCACACACAAAGTACTTGGACTTGATAATTAGTCAAGTCTACGGTAATATGTGTTTGGTAAACATGTCAGATCCATGGTACTTGGACTTGACAATTAGGCAAGTCCAAGGTAACGACCATTCTTCATTGGGCACCCCCAATGGAATGAGGTAATGTGGGTCTGGTAAATATGTCAAACCCAAGGCACGTGGACTTGGCAGTTAGCCACGTCCAAGATAACATGAATCTGACAAACATACCAAACCTAAAATACTTTTTGCTCACTTTGCCCTTCAATTTCATGTCCTTTAAAGCTCGAAATCCACTCCTATTTATAGGGGTGAGAAGAGGGATATTTTATCTTTATCGAGGATCAATTTTGGCCCTTGATTAAAGAGAAAAAGATACTAATCGTTGGCTCAAATGTGTCATCATGCTTTGTAAAAATTGGGCTACTAAGGCTAGTTGGGTTAGTCTCTTTAAGGTGGTGCTATGGTGGCTCTAAAGGCAATCAAACGGGAAGATTTACGTTGGGGTGCAGCACAATGTCAGGTCATCATAATGGTGTATGGTTTGTCCAGTTTGGTTGAGAGATGAAGTATTAAATGCTCTAAAAACATAATCACCCGAGCAGCCTTTTCGGGTAAAAGGTAGGGGATGATGAACAAGATGTCTGGTTTTCCTTTTTTTTGTTAATGTTTGGTTAAAACAACGCCTTTTTTTTTTTTGTCAAAGTGTGACATTTCATTTCTTCAATTTAACCCCTAATTGACCCTAAACTTTGATTTTCTTACAATTTTATCCTTAATTCTGATCAATTGACTTTGTAAAAATTAAATTTAGTTCTCTAAAATTTTAATCTTT
>Ga0325403_1003957_pt1 | contig 13675 bp, 4 predicted proteins | sample PopdelMetagenome_19_FD_205665 | JGI IMG/M metagenome (GOLD analysis project Ga0325403, IMG submission 205665) | Populus deltoides microbial communities from Bellville, Georgia, United States - Xylem-PdKOR-R4 | ecosystem: Host-associated > Plants > Phyllosphere > Stem > Wood/Secondary xylem...
AAATGCAAAGCCAAAATACTCACATAAAACCTTGTTATCAACTAACCAGGTAAATATAGAGAAGAGCGATACTAAAAGAAATATGGATATTTCTCCTATAAAGCTCAATGGAAAGGTCAAGTGATCAAGCAACAAATGAATGGAAATGGTATCAGCTGCTATAAAAAAAAGGTTTGTATTAGTTACATCTGATTGCTAATAAATTTCTTCTCACAAATCTACAAGAGATTTATATTGAATGAAATATATGCACAACTCCACAAAATTGCACGATATAATTACAATTCACAACTAGGCTAAACTGACATTGAAATCATGAAACAGCACGCTACAAAATCTTTCACTCAACTTATTTTTCCAAGCTGACTTGTTCAAACAAAGGAAATGACAGGGAATGAAAAATCTTAAAGAAGAAAAAGCACCTGCTGCAAAAGGGGGTTTTGTTGGGCAGAATACTGCTTATGATTCCCACCAGTAAGAGGCGGCATGCCAAGAATGTTACTGTGACCTTGCTGCTGGACTTGCTGAAGACGCTGCAAAAATTTCTCTCTCTGATCAGGAGCTATTTCAGTTCTTGCCCGAAATTGGCCCTGCAGCGGCAATACCGTTTAAAACAGCATTTCTAAACATTTAGACATGGACAATTCATGTCATGAAGCTAAATTCTAAACATTTGGCATGAAAAATTACTGTCATTTGTCCATTACAAAAAACCAAATGAAGTTGATATTAAAAAAAGCCAGTGAGCTATCAAAATATTTCTCAGTAAAGTTTAGTCATCCAGCTTTCCTCACTCTTCCCCTCTAGTTTTGCTCTTTATTTTCAGTTCTTTAGCTTTACCACCAGCAGTTATGCATGGTATTAAGTTTCTTCCCTCCCTCTTTCGATCTTTCTACCCTCTTCTTAAAAACAAATCCCGTCTCTAGGCTATTTGGCAAAATAAAGTATTTGCAAAATGCATGACAGTGAGGACACCATAAAAACTAGGTTGCATAGGAAAGATTTGTTTTGTTTTGTTTTGTTCATTTATTTTCTTCAGATGATTAAGCATCTTATACATACAGCACTCATATCCTGGTCCGTTATCAATACCCTCACTAGAAAGGACCAAATTGACATTGGAGGAAGAATTTCGGGTGAATCTGAATCTTATAGCATTTTCCATTGGTTGGCAATCTTATCATGCACATATTATTTTAGTTGACTAGCCACACATCAAATTAGTTCCGGCTTGCATGAAAAAAAATATAAAACATCCATTCAACAATAAAAGTTATAATATACTATTAATGCTGGTGGTTATTAACAGAGATGTTCATTTTCAAATGAATTAGAACTTAGATAGATATATCATCCAATGATTGTAAAAAAGTCAACATTATCAGCTTTCAAAAAGGATGGGTGTACAAAGAACATTTCAGCCACTTACTAAACTAAAAATTGCATCAAATATGCTACGCATATAGGCTCTGCAAATTGAAATTATTTTCAACAGCATTTCCAATATCCCATTTCTTGGTCCATCCATGAAACACAGTTTAATTAACAACTTGAGCATCCATTGCAGTAGGATGGTGGTGACCACCCATTGCACCAAGGAGGCAGCTAGGATCAAGACCAGATAAAAGCAATTGGCATTTATGCTAATAGGTTAATTGCAGTCACTAAGCTAATAAATGGATCTAATAAGCTAATCCGTGTATGCTAAAAAACCGAAGTTTAAATATTTTCAATTATGTTTCCAAATGTCCCATTATTTGGCCCACCCAATAAACACAGCTTAGTTACACCTTGAGCCTTCATTCCACTAGAAAGATGGTGACGATCACAGATAAAAGCCATTGACATTAATGCCAATGCTCCCCAAGGTTTGATTAGTGTGAAAGGGAGGCAGCTGGGTGGGGTAGTTTGCAGTTGGACTTGTCCTTGACAAATGAGGGATTATACAGTAAAAAAAAATAGACACCTTGCATCAATATCCTCTTAAATAAATTTGCACACAAACTCACACTCGCACCCCTATGCTATTATAAACACCAGGACAACAGACAGTGTTAAAACAAGTGGCATACCGGTTCATTCTGATTTTGAAAGGAACTCCCAGGTCTCCATTGCATGCCAGTGACCAAAGGAGAGAAAACTCTGCCACCCATAGTAGCAGCTTCACCAGCACTACTAGTATCAACTGCACTGGTTCCATCACCAGCCTGAGGCAAGATCATTCGGTTACTTAGTGGGGAAGCCAGAGGCTGCACCATTCCAGCACTCCCAATTCTATCATCAGTTCCCAAAATATTTCTCTTTGCAATGTCAGAAGCTAAAGGTACTGAACCATGAGCCCCGTTGCTAGGAATAACACCAGGACTGAGGGGGATACTAGATGAGGGCTGGCTAGAGAGGCCACCTCTACCAATGCCCCTTGCTAATCCAGCATCAGCAAGAGAAGGTGATGATCTACGGCCAGGGAAGCCTGCAATTTCTTCCTCCTTCATAGAATTGCCAAGTGTTGCGGGAGAAGAAGGATTAGAAGGAGCTGCATTTTCCAAGACACCTCGAACAGAAGTTGAACCAGGAAGAGTTGGTGAAGCTGCTGACAAACCAGGCAATGTTTGAGCCTGAACATTCACAGAAATAGGTGCATGGTTCCCAGTTGGTGTTGATGCAGCAGAAGAACCAACCATGCTGCTTTTGGCAGGAGGAGTTCTTGCAACAATATCAGAATTACTATCCTGTGAAGTAGTATCATCGGCTTGATCTTGAACAACAGCACCCTCATGATGAGTAGAAGCAACAGTGCCCTGAAAAAGAATTATCATTCCATAGACAGAGCAACAATGTTAGGACAAAGCACCAAATTGAAATGGAATTAGGGAATTAATAAGTGCAGGTAGTAGAAGTGGTAAAGTCCTGGTTTTATAAGATATAAATGAAAATAAAATACCAGTGATACACAACATGAGAAAAAGTTGTGATTCCAAAACACTTCTCTAGACACTGAATAAGCTATTCAATCCAAGTATGGCTTAAAATCAACTATAAAAAGTGGAGAACGTAATAACAATTAGCTAGTGAGAATATATTGTATATATAGACCCAAGATAAAGCAAACGTAAGTTATTCTGAAAGAAAAAAGCAACTATTTGCCATTAATCCAGAGTTTAACACAGTTAATAACAGCCTACACCAAACAAACTAATATAAAACATTATTAAACCCAAGAAATATAAACCTCCAACTATATTATGTCAAATAAAAGGGTTAGAAGAGCCAAAAGCAAAAGCAATGTACATTACATATAACTTTCACATTTCTTTCTTCACTTCAAAATAAAGAAGGAATCGAACGTGTCATAGTCACAAGCCCTAGTATCACAGGTCCAACTAAATCTTAAGGCAAAATATAATGAAAACTCCCTTGGCAACTAATTAAAGCCAAACAAATATCCATTGGCCCATGCATGTCACTGAATCACCAAGGTACATCTGATTCAGGCCTTGCAGCTTGCTACATCAACACAAGAAGAAGAACACAACCTCTCTAATAATAAATAGGTAAAAGGAAGGCTTAATCAAAACCACTAATGTCTCTTGAGATCCTTCATAAATTCAAAGCTAAAGATATAATAGGATAACAATCCTAGATAGAGTGTAGACATACAGGCATTTGAGGAGCAGATGTCACCAAGGAAGTCTTTAAGCTGTGAACGGGGGCACCCTGCAGAGGAAAAAAGAAATTTATTACAAAACTGAGTAAAAGAAACACCCCCACCCACCCACCAACCAACACCAAAAAAATAACAGAAAAAAAAATGTGTTAACAAAACATTTTGAAAAAGCTGAGATTATTCTTCCATTGAATGTTAGAAGAGAAGGAGAAAACAAGCACAGCCACACATACAAAAGATGACTGCATTCCCATCTCTAAAATGGCAAAGTAGTTAGAAGCACAGGCTGCCACCCATTAAAGTTTACCTTCACAAGACCAGGAGGACCAATTGTAACCAGGTCTTCAAGAGATTCAACCTTGTCTAATGGTAATGAGTTGTAAAGTTCATCAACATCACTAAAATCATCAAAATCTTCCTACAAAAAAGATAACATATAAAAAGAGAATTGAAGTGACATAAAAAGAAAGAATATTAATGTGATGTCCCATCAAGAATGTTGAAGTGAAGTGAAAATATACAGTTTAACATGGGAAAATCCACAAGAGAATGCATGATGACTCTTACAATAAGCATGATAAAAAATTTGTGTGCTGTTAGAAAAGGTTAAAAAACACAAACCTGATTACGTTCCACATAGTCATCCAGGAAGTCTTTAACATCATTAACCTGCTCAGGACTCAACTCATCGTTGTCTAGTAGCCTCAGGATCAACTCTAACTTCTTTATATGAAGCTTGTGCCGTGTAATGGATGCCTCTAAATGTGTCTGTCAAACAAAAGGAAGAAAACAAAAAATTATAACAGGAAGAATATATAAATTCTAAAAACTGCATTTTCCTTTTCTGTCCTACCAGTCTGGGTGGCCTTGTCTTTCCTTTCTTAACAGTAAGCCCCTCAATCTCAGCTTCAAAGCTATCAATCTGAGATTCCAGTTCCCCAACCTATTCAAGGAAGAACAAGTTAAAACACCACTAATGAAATAAGAATTCATAAAACAGAAAAGGACTTCAATTTAAGACTCGATGATGTCAAACTAAAAATAAGTTTTATTCATTTCAAACCACATTTTCCAGACCAAATTGACATATAATGGAGTAATTTTAATCGCTTGAAAATTGGTCCAGTTCTTGTTCTCAAGATACAAAGTTTCAGATTCGGTATGAATGACGAGGTTGTCATGTGACTTACAGGCATTCATTTTGGACGAGTTTAAGACAATTAAAAGTTTATAAACATAGTTGGCAAAACAAAAGGAAAAAAAATGTTTTAGTATTGAATAAGGAATTATCTCGAAGGGAAAAGCTTTACTATTTTAAATGCTATCAGGCAGATCACAGATCTCTAAGCCATAAACCATTTATAACTTCAATAGTTCGTCTATATCATTGATTTTTTTCTGGGATAAGTATAAAGCTTTGGACATTAATTAGCAAGCAAAATCAACTGGCTGCACATGCCAAATGCAGTAGGACCAGAGAGGGGCAGGTCAATTACAAGTCATAATGAAAGATTTTATAATACCAGCTCAAAGAAATGAAATTTGAAAAGTCAGAATTGTTTTATTTTATGTACACTTTCAGAAATAAAGATAAGAAGAAAGCAAATCAAACAGCTTACTTACATACCACATTATTCAACCAATCCCTTGTCTCTGATTTAGCCTTCTCCTTTGGATCCTAATCATAAAAAAGATAAGCATATAAGCATACTAAGCGATTCTGATTGCAAAAGCTATGACATCTTGGAAAAAAGAACTATTTTACTTTTTAATAATAGTTTTTGTGAACTTATAAAGATTAAAGACATGGAACACATACAAAACCCAAAAGACAATTTTAAGATTGGAAATAAAACTTCTAATTACAGGGAGATGGAATCAAGTCCAATGATGAACACTAACAGCAGCAGCAGCAACAACAACAAGGCCTCAAATCCAAAAGACAACTTATTAGCATTCCTCCAAAAAAACCACAAAGAGCAAAAAATGAATAAGAAAATCCATTTAACGAAGACCTCAATTCTATGCTGTCAATGATGTCCACTAATAGCTCAAAAACTTTTAAATTGAGCTACTTCAGCAAGTCTGCACATGTAAACACTGAAGTGGGAAAGAAAAACATATTTAAGCACAAAACAAACAATAAAAAGCACCAAATTTGTAAGCCAGATAATAGAGGTGAATTAGAAACCCTTTAACAGGCTTCATCAGATTGAGAAAGTACTAGCAGTCATGGCACATTACATCACCCTAAGAAGGGATTGCCTCACAGAGTAATGTGGTTCCAAGTAACCACATCAATTGCTCCCAAAGTACCAATCTGATGGTTTACTCAGCCTCAAATTTACTACCCATTTGACCAATTTGATTCAAGGTCCGGCATAAAACAAGGCAGTGTTAGTATGCAAGGCTTACAGTTTTGGGTTGCTGGCCCAGCCCTTCTTTGGAAAATGCTTTTGTCTTAGTTTCCTTTTCGCAGATCTTAAATCTTTCCATTTCTTTCTCGATAGTCTTACGAGCATCCACCAGAGCCTGCTCGTAAGATGCGCTAACCTACAACATGATTCAAAAGAAAGCAAGATCAACCTCAGCTTCAACAACAGTGTCAAATATACATAATAAGGAAGAAAATGCCACGACGGGTCACAGAAATGAATAACCATTTTATCATGGAAAATGACTGCACTATCAAATATCCTCAAAGCTTTAGATAAGAGTGGTGCATGATAACACAGAAAATAACCAGATAAGAAGCGAACACATGTGCTGGAAGGTGAAGGTTACATCTATTCAGGAAAAGCTGAATGAACATGAAGATGGTTTAAGATAATTTGGACAGACCAGTTGTAAAATGATTAAAGCCTAGAGAGGGGTGGGGTGCGATAAACCAAACATGGCATATGACTAAAGTCATCAAGAACATAATCTCATAACAGCTAGCAGAAAGTTTAGCACAAAATGTAACTAAATAGACAAGGTAGATACATGTAGCCATCCAGGCTTAGCTGCATTGAATTGATTTATTCAAAAATGGAAACCAATCAAATAAATAAAAAGTGTCCCTTCATCTATAACCAACTTGATGACTCAAAATAACCCAAACTAACAGTACTTTTTGATATCTAAACTTGGATTAAATAATTGATTAAGAGCAAACTAAAAGGCTGGGTAACTTTTCTCGTTTTAGCAACTATAATTCATAATAGGAACTCAAATCTGCAAGGCTGAAATGATTCAAGCACAATAACCAGAAAATAAAAATGAAGAGGGGTGACCTTCTTATCCTTTATTTCACTGGATTGAATCCATGTTTTGATCTGGTCTCTGTATCTCTGCAGTTTCTTGATTTCCTTCTTCAAGTCTGCCTCAAACTTTTCTTTTTGATTCACGTTGTCCGTATCATAAACCTACAAACAGCAATAACCCATTCATAAACAACCAAATTAGAGAGGGAAAAACAAACAAACAAAATACTACAAAATAAAATAAAACAAAAGGTGCAAGAAAACTCAATTATGCAAAGAGTAAAAGTTATATATCATCACTACATCGCATCAATAAATCAATTTTTAAACCAAGAAAACAAAATAACAAAAACAAAAATATACAGAGAAGCTTACCATTTTTTCGACAACAAACACAGAATAAAACTCAAAGAACAATACCAAAAAACGAAATACAGAATTAGGGATTTTTTTTTTATTTTAACTTATTATTAAAAAAAAATTGAAACAAAAATAACCCACACAATCAATGAAATCACAGCATTAACAAACTAACCGTTAAAAATCCATCCGCACAAAATAACAATTCATTATACGTTTAACAAAAGAGAAAACAAAATGAAATTCCGCCAAAACTCACTTTCCTTCGTTTTCTCAGCATCCAAACACATCTAAAAAAGAAAAAGAAAGCACACTGAAACAATACTTCTCAAATTGGTTTTTAGACTCTAAATTCGTTACTTCTTGGCAGCTAAAAAATATGAAAAATCAAACAAAAAATATTTAAGAGAGATAGCGATAGAGAAGGGAGAGTCAGTTAGTGACCTTGTTCCAGATACTGTCAAAAACGTCGACGCCTTCTTGAACTTTCTTTAGAACACGATCGATCTCGCCTTGTAACTTGCGGCTTGCTCCCATTGTCCAACAATTTGATCACTGTCAAGTCAATAACTACTACTGATGTGTTTGCTTTTATTATCATTCAATCTCACAAGTGATAAATGGACGGATTATCTGTGTGTGCCGCTCTTTATTTTTAGGGTTTTTTTTCTTTTTCCTTTTATTTTATTCTTTTCGCCTGCTGTGCTGATTGAAATATGGAGGAGATGATGGGGAAAATTGAGAACGAGGAAGGAGATTGATTTTAGAGTGGAGCGAGTGAGTCCGAGTTTCGTTCTTTAATTATGGGCTGGGCTTTGTTGTGATTTGGGCTGCTCACACAGATTACGTATGTGAGTGGTTTTTGGTACTGTAGCCATATAATTAAATTAAGCCTTACACTTAATTGCAACAGTAAATTTAATTTAACAGTGTTTGTTTTTCATCAAGTATTTTTCTCATCTTTCACTAACTTTAAGAACAAAATTGGTGAATGAAAATATTTTATGGTGAAAAAATAAATTTAAAGTAAAAAATAACTTAAATTTTTCAAGAGAAGAAAATATATTTACAAGACAATATTTTTATTAAATCATGAGCCTCACTCATTAATTTTTATCATTTTCTTTCAAACACTTATATTTCTTTTGTACATAGCCTAATAATGAAATTAATATTTGTTAACCCTGAGGGATAGCTCAACTGGTCAGGTCTTGGGTTTGCTATCTAATTATCACAAGTTCGAGTCCTCTCAAGGCCACTGGAGGCTTACATGGTCGTTAACTTCAGGGCTCGTGAAATTAGTTGAGGTGCGCGCAAGCTGGCCTGGGCATCCATGTTAATAAATAAAAATTAATATTTATTTGAGGAAAAAACATCTTTTATGTAAAAACAAATTCAAAAATTTTACATGATATAGTTATTAGAAGAAGAAAAATAGATACCAAGAAGTTTTGATCATAGAAGTGTAATCCAAAAATAATGTTCAAAAATATTTAGTTTATAAACATGTAATTTGGTATTTTTAAAGCAAACTTGCAATCAAAACTAAAATTCTAATATATATACTAGGTAAATATAGAAACTTGCATAACAGATTGAAACACAATTTCAGTATGTTTATATTGAAATTATACGTAAACAAAACTAATATAGAGTATGTACTTATTGAAACACTTATAATATGATTAAGCTAAAAAAACTTATTATTAAAAATCATTTAATTGCCCTTGAAACTTTATTGCTCCCTTACTTGGTGCAAATAGAATGTATGCAAACACCATCACATTGTATATATATACTTTTAAATAAGGTCCATAAACTAAGAAAAATATAACTCAAAATTTTCTCTATAAAGATTGAATTTAAGCTATAGATTGAGAGAAAAACAAGGAAGAAAAACATGGCTTAGAACAAAAGAGAATATGTTGGAAAAATAAAGGTGAAAAGGAGTTTGTAAAATCTAAAAAACTCTACATAAACACTCTTCTTAACTATACAAAAACACTCTTTTTCAATCTCTTCTTTATAGAAGGTTTTGAAACCAAAACTGATAAAAAAAATTAATTCTAGCAATTTTATTTTTTACCATTATCAGCCTCGATCACCAGTCATAAATCAAAATCAAACCTAATAATCTTGGCTTTAGATCTAACCTAATGAGTTTTGAGTCGGCAGCGACTAAATTTTCATTGATGATTTTCAAATTGATAGTGAACGTATTCGCTGAAGATTCCAAGCGTCAATCATGAAAGTAGTTTTCGCTAATGATTTTTGTGTCACCAACGACCCAGTGTTCGTTGACGAATTATGTGTCACTAGTGACCCCAAATTTCACTGACGACTTTCTGTGACAGCAGCAACTTAGTTTGCTGATGAATTCCATATTAGAAATGATTTAATGCTTATGACGACTTCGTTGTCGGTCTAACCTAAGTCACTACGAAACTCAAGAATTAAACGCTAGGACATCGCGAGTGGCCACACTTAAAATAAAAAGAAGTGTAGTGATATGATGATGTTCGTTGTATGATTGTATAATGTGTGGAACACTTGAATATGAACATGTGTATTCTTGAAATATGTATAATGATGGTTATATGGTTGTTTAATATAAGTATGCTGATTATAACCATTTGATATGTCAAGTGGTACAATCGGGATCAAACCTTCGACTAGATGAAGGCATTCCACAAGAGGAACAAGTAGGTGACTTCCACCCCCTTCTAGCAAAATGCTAATTTTCCAAAATGTATGCTTTATAAAAGATCTATTGTTATGTTGTAGCGAATATTAAATTGAGATAAAATGATTGAATGAGCAAGCTAATGACATCCCAGAGGGATGATCGGATTGTGATTGATGATTAGCTTTAACTAATGACATCATAGAGGGATGACTGGGTTGTGGTTAATGATTAGCTTTGACTAATGGCATCCTAGAAGGATGACTAGGTTATGGTTGATGATTAACTTCAGTTAAAGGCATCTTAGAAGAATGGTCGGGTTGTATTCAATGATTAGTTACAATTAATGGTATCCGAGATGGATGTCCGAGTTTGAATATTGTAATTATCTATGGTAGTTGATACGATGATAAGGAATGCATTACGTATGTCATAACCCATTTTTGGGTTATTCCTCAATTCATATTTTTTCTCTCTTAAAATAAATATAAAAAAATAAAAAATATTATCAAAAAATATAACAGTAAAAAGAAGATGCCAGAACGCTAAGAAAATGGTCAAAAATTGGTTGAGGAGGTTAAAAAATACAAAGATTTGAAATTTGACGGTATATTGTTGACCGATGAGAGCCCTATTTATGAAAAAAATTCAATTTGAGGAAGAAAAGTCCAAAATCAGATGTTTATGGACTCAATTAAACTTCATTAAAGGTTTAATTGAATTTATGGAGGGTTTGATTGCAAGTAAAATTGATTTTGGAGTTGATTTGGGTTTTAATTGGAAGAAATTAAAGTTCTAGGGTCAAAATATAATTTTTGAGAGTTAATTTGGTCAAATCAGGGACTTAATTGCATAAATATTAAAGTTTGATGGCCAATTAAGGACTTAATTGAAGAAATCTGAAACTAATGACTAAAATGAAAAACGCGCGTAAATAGAAGGGCTGTAATTAAACTAAATCAGGGGCTAAATTAAAGAAATTCGAAGTTTATTGATCAATTAAGGGTCAAATTGCATAAATTCAAGACCAATGACCAAAGTGAAAAAGGCGGCCAACTTCAGGGCCACTGCCTGATTTTTAGCAAGGATGCAATTGCATTGATTTTTAAATCAAAATTGCAATTTAGGACTTGAGTGAATAAATTACAAATTGAAGACTGATTTGGACTTTGACATAAGTTTGGTGTCGTTTTCATTTAAATGAAACGGCGCGTTTTGGCTAGAACGGCGTCGTTTCATACACTGTTAAAAAAAAAGAGCTCAAAACGGTGTCGTTTTGAACGGCACTGTAGCCTTTCTTCTTCCCCTAGATGCGCAGAAAACAGGGGAAGAAGAAAGTTTTGTTCTGTTTTCACTGCATTTTCTTCCTCCTTTTAATTCAAAAAGACGCCGACCAAAGACCTTATTTTGCTCAGCTGACCGGTGGCCTCCCACGTGTTGGAAAAACGAAGGAGACATGCCTCCTCAGGCAATCGTAGGGCGGTAGCATAGTGGCTGCCCCAACCATGTCTCTCCCCTGTTTTCCTATAAATACAGGGGAGACGAAGAGAAAGAGGAGCAGAATAAAACGGAAGGGAGCAGAAGTGAAAAGAGAAGAGGAGGACAGAGCAAAAAAGAGAGAAAAGAGGAAGAGAAAAGGAAAGAAAAAGAAAGAAAAAAAACAGCAGAGAAAAACAGAGGAGCACCGCCGGCCATTGCAACGACAGCCCCCCCCACCGTCAGCACCACTGCCACAGTCGCTAGAAGCACCGTGAGCCGCCATAGGTAAGCCGTCTTCCCTTTCCTCCTCCACCTCCTTCTTCTTCTTCTACATTTTCTTCTCCACTGTTCACGTTGCATGTGAACAGTGGAGAAGCCTACTATTTAATAGGCTGGCAGTGCCGGCCCAGCCTAAAATGGTGGACCGGGTCCGGCCCAATTAAAAAAAAAAATTTCTTCGAAAATTGTAATTGTTTTTCGTGTTTTTTTTACTAAATTTTGTTTAGTATTTGGTTGGTCTTTTTATACCACAAAAAATAATACAAATATGGTATTAAAATACTCGGTTTTCGTCAAAACTTTCAAAGTACAAAAAAATTTGAAAAATAGAAAAAAATATTTTTGTGCATGTGGCCAAGTGTCTCAAAGCTAAAAAATCATATTGTGTTTTTCATACACCAAAAAAACAATGTTTTAGCATGCATTTTGGCTTTAATAACCAGTTTATTAAAGTCAAGAGAACATTGGCCAAAATTTCAAAAATAACAAAAATTTTATTTTGTTTGTCTTTTAGTATCCGAGGTACAACATTACACCTAATACGTATTCCGGATATTAAATTCTTTTTTTAGACGCTAGAACGGTTAGGTTACCTTATTAAGATAAGAACGTCCTTATTGAGAAGGACTTTTCTTGACCCTTTAGACGGACCAACAATTAGAAAACGCAACCAAAACCTTAGATTTTATCAGACAATAAAACAATGCAACTTACCTTCAGTAGGGTGTAGTTGGGGTGCTAATACCTTTCCTTTACGCAACCAGTCTCCGTACCCGATCTCTGAGACCAGTTAGGGTTCCTAGTGACCAGAATACTAGGTGGCGACTCCCATTCAAAATTTCCAATGATAAAAGATAAGAATTCCTTGTCTCTCCATATTTGCCAGATAGACATTCACCATTTTTTCTAAGAAGGTGGATGATCGTCGCGACGCCGCACACGTGCGACAACGTATATAAAAAGTAATGAAACGATTATATTCTTCTAGATTATGAACAAACAGTGACGTTAATATTCCTTGGTTACCTAATATTATGTATAAATTATTTATAATTTTTGTCTCTATCTTTGTATTGTAACAGGAACATCACACCAATAGGGTACTTAAGAAACCCTATTCTACGAGTCCATATATTTTGGAAAGAACTATATATTCACATGTTTTAGATGTTATGTATTTGATAGGAACGAATGTACTAGTTGTATAGTTGTCGTTTGACACTTTTGTATAAACTCGCAATAATAACAATATTAGATTAGGGATGTGAACTTATGTTAATGTTAATATGATGTAATGTAAACTTGTGTACATGTAAATATAATGTTATGTGGTATATGTATTAAGTGTTCTCATATATATGGAAGTATTGAGTTACATAATCATTTAAGTATTGTGCCATGCTAATAAATGAAACCTAATTATAAATTCTCGGGACGCTATTGCGAGAAGCATTAAGAACGTACCAGTTTTCAAAAAAAAATTACCATTAATTTTGACCATGAAAAAATTAGGTTATTACAGTGCCTTAGAGGCATGCTGAAGCTGAAAAAGCCCAAGGCCCATTTTGCTTAGGTCATTTTCTCTCTAAAAGCTTGAGAGTTTTTTAGGCTCAATTTCAACTTTTCAACTTTCCATTATGTCGCACCCGACATCGCGGCGGCATTAAAAATTCAAATGAAAAAGAATATATTTCTGACATCTTGTTCTCTTGATGGGGAAAAGTCTTATTTAAAGAGTCGCCACCTAGTATTATGGTCACTAGGAACCCTAACTAGTCAACAAAGATTTTATGGTTCGGGACTGGTTGTGGCTAGAGAACATATTAACACCCATATCACACCCTACCTGAGGTAAGCTGCATTGCTGGTTTTGTCTTAAATTGCTAAAAGTTTGTTGATTTGTGCTATGATGGTTTACTTGTAATATTCCTGACTCTGGCGCCAGTAAATATTCAACTACGGATA
>Ga0325403_1003965_pt1 | contig 13663 bp, 9 predicted proteins | sample PopdelMetagenome_19_FD_205665 | JGI IMG/M metagenome (GOLD analysis project Ga0325403, IMG submission 205665) | Populus deltoides microbial communities from Bellville, Georgia, United States - Xylem-PdKOR-R4 | ecosystem: Host-associated > Plants > Phyllosphere > Stem > Wood/Secondary xylem...
GGATTTAATCTAGATATTTTTAGGTTAAATGAAGGGCGCAATCCATTTGTAAAAGAGAATAAATAAATTAGTTTGTTCAAAGTAGAAAGAATAGGAATATACGAAGACTGTATCAATAATTGCATCAATTTATAAAGGTAAAATAATGAGCTATTTATAGTAAAAAATGGTTAAACTAGACATTTAAAAGAGTGATGTATGGATAAGGTCTAATTGTTTTTAGGTGAAGTGAAGGTGGCGATCAATATATAAAACTAAATATAAAAAAGGTTCGTCTAAAGTAGTATCCATTTGAATGCGAAGGGAATAAATAAATATTAAATTAAGGAGAGGTCTCATGGACTAGATGGTTCAAGCCACCTAATGAAATAAATATTTTATAAAAAGACTAGAAGTCGGCTAGAGTGCAAGTTGGTTTGTCTTGTTTGTTTTACAAGAATAATGTAGGTACACGGGGCGCACACATGTATTACGAGAAAAAACAATTTTGAGATAATATAAAAAAAAACAAAAAGTACAAAGCCAACCATTTAGCTAAAAGATTCTCAAAACACTGTTAATATAATCTTTTTATTTTATTTTTTATTTTATTCTTCGACAACTTTTTTTTTATTTTTTTCTTTAATATAAAATTATTTTAGAAATTATGCTTTACAAATTTTTTGATTTTTTTTTATTTTATAAATTATACAATTTTGATTTTCTACTTAATTATATATAGGTCTAATGGATATTCTGGTAGCAAGATTTTATAATTTTAGTTTTTTTTTATTTTAACATTAGATATGTCGGTAGTGGGGTTTTATAATTTTTAGACTTTAATATTGAGTTGATTATAAATTGTTTTTAATAATTTATTTTGATTTGTTTTTTTAACTCAAGTTGTAAGTTTGACAAATTAATATGAGTCGATTTATTATGTTTTTATCGTAATATTTAAAAAATAAAATTCATTAAATATATCATGTATCAATATTTTTAAAAATAAAAATAATATTTTATTTTGAATTTATGACTTACTTTTTTTTATCAGAAAACATGATAACAACAATTGAATACTTATTTTATTAAAGAAAAACTATTATATGCGGCACAGCACGGGATAAAATAAAATCATCTAATATACTAGTTGTGTTACTCCGGTAATTGGCTGGCCTGAACAGTATGTCTATATATATATATATAACTGCAGCCCAGCAGACATTAATTTCGCACACTGGGCAGCCGTAAATTTATGCGATTTCATTTACGATCATCTAGATGGTCTCGCATCAACAGAAACCCATCGTAAAAGTCGGCCGAAAAATTCGTCCTCCATTGCTTGACCTCCCTTTCCGCCAAATTCACCGGTCATTCCAAGTTCCTTTAAAAAATTATTTCCTCCAGAAAACTTTTAAGTCCATTATATGGGTACTGTTCAGTAGCAGTGGGTGCTGGGAATCGAAAAGCTCAACGTTAAATTCCAAGTCCATGAAACTGCCTTTCCAGAAGCGGCCATAAGATTTCCTCGTAGAAAAAATAATTTTAAATAATATAAAGAAAGAAAGTTAATTTTGCTTACATCTTTTGTGAAAAAAAAAAAGAAAAAGAAAAAAGAAAAATGCAAGTGATCACCAAGCGACTTTTAAATAGCAGCAGAAGTGCAAAACTCTTTTATATATGTTGGATTGTGTTGAAATCAGACAAGAACTGATTATACTCAGTCCATGCAAATGGAAGAAACCCATGTTTACTCATTTCTGTGTCTTTCACTTGTTATTCTAGCAGTTAAGTTGTTGCTACAAACTAGAAAAAAACGTAGAAATCTCCCTCCAAGCCCACCAGCTATTCCATTTATTGGTCATCTCCATCTCCTCAGACAACCCATCCATCGAAGTCTTGAAAAGCTCTCAAAGAAATATGGCCCAATCATATCTCTTCGACTGGGCCCTCGACCTGTGGTGGTTGTATCATCACCGTCAGCTGTTGAAGAATGCTTCACCAAGAATGACATAGTTTTTGCCAATCGTCCTCAGTTCTTAGCTGGCAAGCATTTGCACTACAACAACACCACCCTTGCTTCAGCCAGCTATGGCGATCATTGGCGCAACCTTCGCCGCATTTGCGCAATTGAAATCTTCTCTTCGTCTCGCCTCAACGCATTTCTGGCCATCAGAAAGGACGAAATCAGGCGATTGGTGTGCAGACTCCATCGAGATTCTAGCGATGGTTTTGCTAAGGTAGAACTAAGGTCCATGTTTATGGACTTCACGTTTAATATAGTAATGAGAATGATTGCAGGGAAGCGATATTATGGTGAAGATGTGAAATTAGTTGAGGAGGCAACCAAGTTTAAGGAGACATTACAAGGGTATGCTGCCCTTAGTGAGTTGACAAATCTTGGGGATGTGTTCCCCATTTTTCAATCTGTTGATTATAATGGATTTATCAAGAGGTGCACTGGGCTCAGTAACAGGATGGATCTGATCTTGCAAGGACTGATTGATGAACTTCGACGAGAAAAGAATGGAAACACAATGATAAATCATCTGCTTAATTTGCAGGAATCTGAACCCGAATACTATACAGAAGAAATAATAAAAGGACTTATTCTGGTTAGTTTCATGTTTTATTCTTTTTTTGCTTATTTGAGCACGGCCGCATCAAGCTGTTATTAAATGGCACTGCCCTTTTTTTTCTTTTTTTTTTCTTGCAGATAATGTTGCTTGCTGGGACAAAAACACTTGTTACATCTATAGAATGGGGAGTCTGTAATCTGTTCAACCATCCAGATGTGGTAAAGAAAGCCAGAGAAGAATTGGATACTCAAATTGGCCATGAACGTTTAATAGATGAATCAGATTTTTCAAAACTTCACTACCTTCAGAGCATCATCCTCGAGAACTTACGACTATATCCAGTTGTACCCCTCTTAGCACCGCATATGTCATCTGCGGATTGTGAAGTTGGAGGCTATGATGTGCCAGCTGGTACAATTTTACTTGTGAATGCCTGGGCCATTCATAGAGATCCCCAGATATGGGAGGACCCAGAAAGTTTTAAGCCTGAGAGATTTGAAAATTGCAAATCCGAAGCATATAAGCACTTGCCATTTGGATTGGGAAGGAGAGCTTGTCCTGGGGAGGTCTTGGCACACAAAATAATGGCCCTGACCTTAGGCTCGCTGATTCAATGCTTCGACTGGGAGGGAGTTGGTGGAAAGGAAATCGACATGACTGAAAAGATGGTCAATCTCATGAGCAGAGCCGAGCCATTGGAGGTCATGTGTAAAGCTCGTCCAAACTTGAACAACATTCTGTCTTAAGCTACCTGGGATTACCAGAATGTATCCATCAAAATAAATTAATAAATACATCAAGAATGCTCCTTTTCTCCTACCTGCTCGCAGCAATATTAACAAGCTCTCTCTTCGGTTTGCATCAATTTTTCTTATTTATTTGGTCTTCCGTTAAAATTTTTTTAACCTCCATTATCTTGGTCACCCTTTTTTTTCCGCCTACCATTTCATTGACCTTTGAATATACAAAGAATATTTGAAAAACAAATCCAAAGAAAGGGGAAAAATGCAATAAATCAATAAACAATGATACACACTCGAATATATATATATATACACGCAAACTCCATTTAGGCTTGTTTGATGTTTGTTGCCTTGTGCTGGGATTATTTTTTATAACTTAGGATACGTTTGTGTTTACTATACGTACACCGCAAAAATAAAACAGGCCCTGATATTATCATGAGGAAAAACAATGCCTAATAATTTGTTGTTAAGCATTAATAAAAGAAAAAAAAAGAAATTTTTATTTAGAGAATTGTAAATCTCAGTGTAAACATTTAAACAAATCAAGCAAGGTGATTTTTAGACAAAAACATGTAAAATCAATTGTGCTTTAACATAAAATAGGCATTAGTGGACAGCTCTTTGTTCAATGTTGCCTTTGAAAAAGCAAATGATATTGAAACTCGATGTTGGAATATGTCTCCGATAAGAAAAACAATTCTCTGATTAATTTAAAGTAAGATAAACCAGGGTTATTGACCCGTTCAAATTAAGACAAATTGACTGAGTCTAGATTTTTGCAGTCAAGTTTGGCTTGTGATTCTGGTAGACTGCTGGTGTTGTAATGCAACCTGTTGCGCTCTAAATTTCTTAGCTTACGTAATAGAGCAGAGATTATTGACCAGGGCGTTAGGGACAGGATTGTCACCACAATAGATATATAATGTAATCATTGTACATATATATTCGTGTCTGTAAAAGGTTGGAACAAATTATACTGAATCCCACAGCCAAAGGAAATGGAAGAGAGCATAATGTTCTTAGTTCTTACCGTTTCCTTTGTAATTCTTGCTCTGAATTTCTTGTTGAAAACAAAAAAGCAAGAATACAAGAATCTTCCTCCGAGCCCGTTCGCTCTTCCAATTATAGGCCATCTTCATCTCATGAAACAACCTATCTACAGAACCATCCACAACCTCTCCCAAAAATATGGCCCCATCATGTCGCTTCGATTCGGTTCCCGCTTCGTGATCATTGTAAATTCACCCGAAGCCGTTGAAGAATGCTTCACCAAGAATGATGTGATTTTGGCCAATCGTCCTCCTTTCTGCCATGGAAAGTACTTGAATTACAACTTCACTACCATGGGTGCGGCCAACTACGGCGATCATTGGCGCAACCTTCGCCGCATAGGCAATAATGAGATCTTCTCACCGAAACGACTCAATGGGTTTCAAGAACTTCGTAAAAAAGAAGTGAAGAATTTAATGATGAGGGTTTCTCGTGTATCTGGAGAAAATGCCGGGAAGGTAGAGTTAAGGTCCATGATTTTGGACCTGACGTTTAACATAGTAATGACAATGCTTGCCGGAAAGCGGTACTATGGTGAAGATGTGAGTGAACTTGAGGACGCATTGCAGTTTAGAGATATGATGAATCAGTATGCTGAGTTTGCCAAGGAGGCACATCTTGGAGACTTGTTTCCCATTTTGAGCAATATTGATTATAATGGATTTGTTAAGAGAATGAAAACACTGAGTAAGAACATGGATTTGTTCTTGCAAAGACTGATTGAAGAGCATCGTGCTGACAGGGAGCGGAACACCATGGTGAACCATTTGCTGGCTTTGCAGGAAACACAACCCCAATACTATACTGATTCAATAATCAAAGGCCTAATTCTGGTTAGTTTCAATTCAATTCAGCAATCTTGCTCAACAAGATTATAAAATTTCCATCCAAGTCATTTTAAAAACTGTAATGAATGATCAGCTTTAAACTATTTATTGCAGATAATGGCAGTTGCAGGAACTAGGACTTCAGCTGCATCTTTGGAATGGGCAATTTGCAATCTGCTCAATAACCGACATGTACTAAAGAAGGCCAAAGAAGAATTAGACACTCAACTTGGACAAGACCATTTGATTGAAGAAGAAGACATATCAAAACTACACTACCTTCAAGGTATCATTTCTGAGAACTTAAGATTGTATCCAGTGGCAGCTATGCTAGTGCCACACGTGGCATCCGATTATTGTACCATTGGAGGATACGATGTGCCTCCTGGTACAATGGTGTTTGCAAATGCATGGTCGATTCAGAGAGACCCTAAGGTGTGGGATGACCCTTTAAATTTCAAGCCTGAAAGGTTTCTGGATGGAAAAGCTGAAGCATACAAGGTAATGCCATTTGGATTGGGAAGGAGATCTTGTCCCGGGGAGGGCCTCGCTCACAGATTAATGACCTTGACTCTGGGTTCGTTGATTCAATGCTTTGAATGGGATACGGTTGATGGTAAGGAAATTAACATGGATGAGAAGGTGGCGACACTCATGTCCAGAGTCCATCCATTGGAGGTTGTATTGAAGGCTAGATCAGACCTTGACAATATTATTTCTTAAGCTACCAGAAGAAGTGAAAGCATGCTTCCAGTTTTCTGTACTCTTTGTTAAATAAAGATTGTTTTAAGGAAGTTAATGTAATACTCTACTTTAATTGTTCTACATGGATCATTTCAATTGACAGATCCTGATTTCCAGTTCATAATTATGAGAAGGGGAAGGAAAGTTCAATCCTCCATTTCTAGGTACTATGGTAATAAATATTGAAGTAACGATAAATCTATCTGTATACAAGCTAGATGGTTTTTATGAATTCCGACGAAGAGCAGTTGTGCTTTCATTAGAAGACTCATTGTTTTTATACTTGAATTGCAAATTTCTATTTAAGTTCAGTGTAATCGAAAATAAAATTCAATTTATTAAACTTAAGGGATTTGACAAAAGATTATAGCATAAAATTTTCTCTGTGACAATAAGAGAGAGAGCGAGGGAAGTGTACAGTGATGGCAACTGATCATCTTTTATTCCATTGCTCAAGTACATGGCTGCTTTGGGCAAAATTCTTATCGTGGTGGGGGTCTACTGGTGTATACCACGATCCTTGAACCTTTTGATATTCCAATGGCCTACACTGGTCCATGGCAGATTTCAGAAACGAGCTTGGTACTATCTTCTCTTTTGACATGGCATGAAGTATTTGGCTATTAAGGAATAATTTAGTTTTCAGCGATGTTCAACCAGATTGGGACTCATGTTTCTCCTTGACTCTGCACAATAGTTGATTGCCTAAAAGTGTAGTGACCAAAATTTCTTATACACTGGTAATAAACTTATATATTTTCTTCGTAGCGTTTATGAAATTCGAAATTGGACAAATAAATCTCTCCGCAGATAATGGCCACTAGTTCTTTGATGTTATTCTTTTCCTTTCTTAATCTTAATATATTGGTTACTTCTTATTTTATTTTATTGTAAGTTATGATGATGTTTTACATGGTAATCGCTATATATATATATATATATATATTGTTAAACAATTCCCAAAGAAATCAAAGAAATACAAAAAATAAGAAAAGAGAAAGCTAGGGTTTCATTGATCCTACATACTACAATCAAATAATCAAAATGGATCAGTTTAACCTAAATATAAAGAGACAATATATAGGCTAAACAAAGCAAACTGAAAATAAAATGAAAAGACTATTTTACCCTTAAAAAACAAGAAAACAAAACAACCTTATATTTTTTAACATCTCCCCTCAAACTCACGATACGACAACTATAAACATTGAGAGTTTGCTAGGTAGAAAACAAAAAGGGAAAATAAAATGCGACTTGGCAAAGAAATCTACAATCTGTAAAGAAAAATAAACAAAGGGCAAAGTAATGGTGTCATGCTTAAGATGATGATGAGTAAGATGACAATCGATCTCAATGTGCTTAGTTTGTTCATGAAAAACCAAATTATGAGCAATCTGAATAGAACTCTGGTTGTCACAATACATAAGAGTGAAATGAGAAAGATAAACTCTCATATCTGCAAGTAACCAATATAATCAAACAATCTCTTTGGTAGTAGATGTCATAACATGATATTCTTCTTCGGTTGAAAATTGATAAACAATAAATTGTTTGTTGTTATTCTAAAGATGTATTTCTTCAACCAATAACTCACTGATAATTGAGTCAACAGAAGAAAATGAAGAACGATGCAATATTAAATCTATAAGTACTTTAAAATCATTGTGAAATGCTGTTAAAAAACTGTATCAATTATTGTTGCTCTTTACGAGCAATATAGACACTATATGCCTTTAATTCTATCAATTTTGTAAGAGTCAATTAATTTCAAAGATCTGTCATAGTAGAATAAAACTTTTAATACTTATATTGTTTTAGTGAATAGCTTGTATGTCATTTTTCAATTGATATTGCTTTGTGAAATTTAATTGGGTGAAATTTGGTATTGTGTTGAATATATAGACCCAGTATATTCAAGTTGAGAGAGAGAGAGTTATTTAAGCTCTCGTGACTTTAGCCACCCAGTATGACAAGTTGTTGCCCTTTCCAATAATTAACGTTTTCCCTCCGCATGTGTTCAATGAGGTCTATCTCCCAAAAGATTCAGGCGTTTTCTTTCACTTGCCGGTCTTGACCAACCAGAATTAAAGACCAAGACGGATTCAGATGTCGAATGATGCTGAAACGTTAATAAGCGTACGCTTTGGGGTGATGTCTCACGATGAATATAAAATAGATATGTTCCTGCCTGCTAAATAATTCAAAACGAATAATAGTGACTGACTACTGGAGGAGGCGTCTGTCTAGATTGGCAACCGATTTGTTTTCTATTTTTTATCCTTCGCCAACAGATTTAGATTTGAAATTACAAAAAAACAATACCAAATTCAAAGATGAAAGACTATAATATAAAACAAACTAAGGAAAAAAAAAAAGAAGTCTAATCCCACATTCTTGATAACTTTTATTTTGATTCAAAAATTTATTTATTTTTTATTCTTAATTTTGAGAAAGAAAAAAAATCACCTGAAAATATTGAGGAGAGAAAATTATTTGTTCGGGTATTTTTCAATGATGAAACTTATTATTTTTGATGTTAACGTGTTTCATGTTATAAGAAAAAAATAATAATATTTGTTTTGAACCTTCTTCTTACCTAGAAAAATAAATGAAGCTAAAAAAAGAACATTTTCTTAACTTTTTATTTTTTCCGTTTCTGAGTAGTTTTGGGTTTTTTGAGCTTGATAAATTGGGTTTTTTTTTTATTCTAATGATATTTATCAAAGGTTTTTTTTTTTTTTTTTTGCTAAAATAAGTAAAAAAATAATATTATTTGATATTTCTTACACCAAAATACCAAAACCTTTATTTTTGAGCCACATCAGTGGTGACTAAATTTTAGAGCAAATGATGTATTATTTAACTAGACATTTGCCGTGTGAAAAAGAAAAAAAATGAAGTTGGCCTCGGCGCGACCAACCATAGGCCTAGTCTCCTAGGATTTTTCTTAAGGCTTAGGTGGCCCCCCACCAATGCGTATAACTTAATTTATTGTTTTTCTTTAGAATACCAATTTCTTATGGTTAATTAGTTTTTAAAAATAAAAACAAATATACCTTCTTTTTTTAAATAATATAGGTTTGTTAGTTTAGTATTCTTTTTCCCCTCTTTTTTTCTATTATTATATTATATCTTTTCAATTTTTCTTTTTTACATCGATTTTAAGTATAATATTTTTAACATTTGTAACTATATTTTTGTTGAATAGAATCCACAATATACTTTTTACAAGTAGAAATTCCATAAAAAAAAAAGTTAAGAATACATGGGAAAACATTTCATTTGCCTGTTTTTATTGATTACATACATAGATGATTGACACATAGAATTCATTAAAAAAATTTGAATAAAAGTGAAGAAGAAAATGTATCATTAACCAAAAAAAAACATATAATTTAAAGTTCACACTAATAATCAAACTAAACAATCATAGAAAATAAGAATAGAAAAATATTCATATTCATTATATAAACTAAAAAGAAAAGATATAATAGATCTCACAGTTTTTAAAATCCAAAGGTTTTTTATCCTTTCAACCAAGAAAAATAACTTAACCTTGTTTGTCTATCGAAAAAGTAATAAAGAGAACAAATGAGAACATAAATTTGGGATAAGAGAAAAACGTGGAGTTTTCTTCTTCTTTCCGGCTGCTCTTCTCTTTCTTTCTTCTTTTCTTTTTATTTGATAGGAAACCCTAATCCCTTCATCCCTCCAATCCATTTGTATCCTAAAAAAATAGTTCTTTTCAAAGTAGACAATCTACATTCAAGTAGTATAATAATTATTTTTCTAAAAAAAAAAGACAAAATAGTCTTGCATAAAATCTTAAAGCTTTGACTTTGGACTTAAAAAAGTTAACATTCCCAATTAAAGACCTTTTTCATATGAAGAAATAATTGCCATGTCAGTTTGGATGTTTTGGAAGTAAGTTGTACTTGTTTCTTCATAATTACCTTTATGTTGACAGAATTTATGGGATGTCTTAAAAAAATCATATTTCTCTAATATGAGCTCTTTTCTACTTCAATTTGGTAGGTTGATAGGTCTTTAAGTTCGGAATCTAAAAATTGAGTTTGCATCAAATGGACTTCTCTGTAAGATTATTTGTAGGTTCCTCGCGTATTTTTCCAGCAATTTTATTTAATATTGGGTCGTACACTTACACTATAAGATATAGACCTGGTATTAAAAATACCTGATTTTCCTCAAAGATTTCAAAAAAAATACAAAATGTGTTTTTTTTAAAGAATTTCATTTAATATTAGGTTGTAGACTTACATTATAAAATGCAGATCAGTCATTAAAATACTTGGTTTTTCTCTGAAATTTCAAAAAATCCAAAAAATTCAAAACTTCCCTCATTTAAAAAAAAAATATGGTTTGTTTTTGTGCATATGAAAAAATCCTAAAGGTTTTTTTTCTTGTATATTTTCTAAAAAGACAAAATCTCATTTTTATCATATTTTAAAAATATAAAATGGATATTGTAACCACTTTATAATTATCTATTAATATTTGACTAAAATATAAAAAATCCCACAACAATTAATTTGTTATTTAGTGTGTTGTTATTTACTTGTAAACTTTAATATTTAGTACATCATAAAGTATACCCTGATACAAGTGTTACCAGGTTGAAAAAGCATGGAATAGGGGATAATCCCATTGGTTACCAATCACATCCAAGTAATCTTTCCCCGAGGATCAAGGCTTTGTGAGTGCTAATTCAAAATAGAGCCTACGGGAACACAATTCTTTTCTCGTTCAAACCCAAAGTAAAAAGTGTATTGTTATGGGTACAAGAAAATTACTTCATATCCAATCTAGTAAATAAAAAACAAAAATTATTACTATAATCTTTAGATTTACTGGTAGAATTATCCATCGGTACATGCACTATCATTCCGTTAGTAATTAATTTACTAACAAAATCACCGATAGAAATGCTACATCGGTGAATCTTGTGTCGGTAATTTTTTGTCAGTCAGTAAGTCCGTTGGTAATAAAAAAAATATTATTACCGATGGATTTACTAAAGGAAAAAAGGAGCAAAAAACAATTACCCGATTCAATCGTCGTTATTTTCCTCAGTAAATACTGTATGTAATTCCGTCAGTAATTATTTAAAAATATTTTTAAAAAATCTATTTTACAAAACTATAAAATAATTAAATTAATATAAATCAACACTCTATAATACTTAAAATGCTTGGAAAAAAGAAGAAGAAAATCAACTCAAACAAATTTGCAACTAATAAATTCAACTAAAAAAATTCATATGAAAAAAATTTAAAAATTATATAAATAAATCAACTAAAAATTGATCTCATATGAAAAACAAATCCTACAACAACATTCATACAATTATTAATAACAAAAATAATTAAAAATAAAATAAAATAACAAATATAGTGAAACATTCACGAAAAAAAATTACCTTAGTGTAGTTGCAAGGGAAGCTAATAAGAGAAAAAAAAACAAATTCATAAAGTATATACTAATTAAAAAAAACTGAGAAGAAAAAAGAAGAAAGGAGAAGACATACCTGAGCATGGAGGAGTTGAGGAGAGAAGATAAGAAAAAGAAATGGATATTGATGTGTTTTACATATGGAGAAGATGAAGAAGAAGAAGAAAGGAGATGGGTCTGTTGTGAAATTAGGGATTCTATGCTTTTTATTGAGATGTTTTACCGACGGTTTTACCTACGGATAATTAAATATTAATATTTTTAATCATTCTGTCGGTGATTCCGTCTGTAATATTTAATTTAAATTTTTAATTTAATAAAAAAATTTCAGAAACCATCAAATATCACCGATGACTTTACAATTCGTCGGTGATTCCGTCTGTAATATTTAATTTAAATTTTTCATTTAATCTAATTTTTTTAGAAAACCACCAAATAACACCAATGACTTTTCAATCCATCGGTAATTTTGTCTGTAAAGAACAATAATTAACAGTGCAATTGGAAAGTGAATAGTTCCAGAGCTCTCTAAAAAATATCGACGGAAAATCTCGTCGGTGATTCCCTTTGTAATTGACATGATGAACAATGTTCATAGTTTACTAGGGGTTTTACCGACGGATTTTACCGACATCCATCAGTAATTCCGTTGGTAAAATAATCACATCATCATTTTTTTTGCTTTATTTTAATTATTTTGTTTCTCACTGTAATTTCCTTGGTATATATATACCGAGGGAATATTGCCATTGGTAAATTTCCGTTTGTATTTATCAATTTTCTAGTAATGAATGATATACACAAGGATATTCCAAGTAATTAGAGCAACTACTCCCAAGCATAACAAATACTTAACCAATTAGAAATAAATATAATGACACATAGAGATTAATAAGAAAGCAAATGAGCAAACATATATATGACATTTAAAACAAAAAAAATTAAATTCCAATAAAATAAAGGGATTTATAGAAATAAAAAGAAAGGCCATAAACAAAATCAAATAGAAAATAAAAATCATGGAAGCTTGGCATAAGCAAAGGAGAAACATGGCTAAACCAAAACTAGAAATACATTATTCAGCTTACGCAGATAAATGCAACACCAACATTATATTCAAAGCACGTATTAAAACATAATAACACAACATAATTAATATCGATATAATATGTTGTGTTGACAATTGGATGTACCATATATTGATGCATCCAATAAACTTGTTATTTTGTATTTTTTTTTTCATAATTAGACGATACCATTCAAGCCAATAAACAAGAACTAACATACAGGAATTCTCCATTCATTTAGACATGCATTAATGAAAAAAATGGCATCCCCTCGAATAATTTGAGATAAGGATGAATACATTATATATGCAATTATAGCAAAAAAAAATACAAAAGAAATTATAGTTTTTCAAACCCTAAAATTAAAATTGTTTAAATAGAAAACTTAAAAGGACCTAATTATTAGAAAACTAAAACAAAACAAAAAATCTTAAGCAAGGAATGATCATGGCATGTGCGTTGACAAAAAGATCTTAAAACGACCTAATTAAAATAACATTGATTATTTTAATGATCATGGCATGATCCAATTACTTTAAAACGTGTAGGTTCAAATACTTTAAAACGCGTAGGTTTTTTATTATAGTAGTTTTTTTTGCTTTAATTTTTTTTTACATGTTTTTTTCTCTTTTTTTACCCAAAATTAATTTTTTAAATTTTTTTTTAAATTATCTTTACTAATTTTTTTAAATATTGAGCTTTTTTCTTTAAAATATTGTGGATTGCAATAATATTTTCATACATTATTTTTTTTCTTTTTATGATTTATTTATTCTTTTTTTTTCAAAATGATCTTTGTAGATTTTATTTTTTTTATATTAAGTTGGTTGAGAATTTAACTTTGTAGTTTTTTTAAAAAAAACAATATGAATTGCTATAGTGTTTCCCCTATATAGTTTTGTTTTGATGCAATGTTTCCTCACATATTTTTTTAAAAAATTATCTTTATTGAATTTATTTTTTCAATATTGAGCTGGCTGATAATCTAGTTTTAGCTTTCCCCACATGTTTTTATTTTATTTTATTTGTTTTTCTTTTTCTCCAAAATTGTCATTTTTTACATATTTTCTTTTTGTTTTGTTTTGTTTTTTTCAAAATTCTTTTTGTTGATTTTATTTTTTTTACTATTGAGCTGATTGAAAATTTAGTTTTTTTAGTTTTTTTCTTTAAAACACTATAGCTTTCCCCACGTGTTTTTTTTT
>Ga0325403_1003966_pt1 | contig 13662 bp, 14 predicted proteins | sample PopdelMetagenome_19_FD_205665 | JGI IMG/M metagenome (GOLD analysis project Ga0325403, IMG submission 205665) | Populus deltoides microbial communities from Bellville, Georgia, United States - Xylem-PdKOR-R4 | ecosystem: Host-associated > Plants > Phyllosphere > Stem > Wood/Secondary xylem...
AGCATCTTTTTATACATTGTAACTTTTCTAGGAGTGTTTGGATGAAAGTTTTGGATTGGTGGGGTATCCAATGTTGTTTACCGAGAACAATTGACTTGCTGCTTCTGCAGTGGCCCGAAATGGTACATGGCAAATTCCAAAGATCAGCTTGGAGATTAATTTCAAGTAGTACTATTTGGGGTATATGGTTGCTGAGGAACAAAATTGTTTTTGAGGAGGGAACTATAAACTTGTTTGATTGTTTCTCCACCATCCTTCATCGGGTTGCTATTTGGTTGCATTCTCAAGATTCAAACTTCAATTATACAGGAAATGACCTCTTAAGATCTTCTGATGGCATCAAATTATGGTGTAATAAGAAATCTTAGGTAGTCTTCTTGTTGTTTGCTGTAGTAGATCAGTTTTTTTTATATATATATATATATATCTCTTGTATTTCTTTTTGGCTATTCGCTTTATGGCCTTCTCAATATACTCTCGATGATTATCAAAAAAAATAAAATTACAGCACATGCATGGAGGTGTTCATACTCAGAGTAAATGCTATTGTAATGTTTTCACATAGACTCCCCTGGTTTGCAACTAATTCACTTATATATCTTGGAACATAGCCATAAATGAAGTGTTCTTTCTGTTCAAGAAAATTAACCATGAAGCTCGTAGCCACAATTTTTTGACAGAAGGGTGTGCAAGTAAACTCATATACTCTGTACCTCTGGAGGAAGCAAAAATAGATGTTTTATGTATATTACTTGACCGACACTTGCTTATGTCATTATTTGTTTTTACTTTTGCTAATGATTCCTCGCATTTCTGATATCGGTGTGGTTTGTGAGCTCGCTGCTACTAACTTTTCTATACTTTGCCTTGTCATTAAGAAAGAAAGGTAATGATTTACATGTGCAGAATGGAGACATTAAAGACGCATCTTCCGTTTTCTTTCATAAATCAGTTTATAAAATATTCTTACAAAAATTCTATATCATGCATTCACAAATATCGCATATAAGCAAATCAATCTAAACATAGCCACTGCTTGAATTTTTATATATATATATATATATATATATATATATAGAATGTAATACGCGTTTAGTAGATGAAAAATGCACAATTTAGAAAAATATCTATTCTATTTAAAAATAATAGAGTGTGAATATTTACTTGCTTTCTTTGCTTAAACAGCCAGGTCTCATGAAATCTTAGCCTAAAAAACTTATTTGCAAGCATATAACCCATTAAAATCCCTCCAATACTTAAACTAGTCTCAATTACCTTTTCATTCATTCATATAATTCAAATAACAATTCCTTTTATATAATTTATAATAATCCCTGAAATCATTCATGGGCATTATTGACAGATAGTCCACGTATTCTTTACCATTTTTATCATAGCTATTTCTATAAACAATGGATTAATGCACCGTTTATGACATTAAAAACAAGAGAGAACAAGCTTTTCCTATGTATAAAATTTGGGTAAAAAACTGTATCTATTTTTTGGATCAAACAGTAGCCCCTGTAAAATACTTAAACTAACAACTTCTAACTTTGTTATCTAATGGTTAACCTAATACTTCTATACCATTAAACAACCACTAAGTAATTATATTTGCATAACCAAAATAGATCTCTGTTTGAGTGTCTGTTTCGTCGCACTCCTGATTATAACTTCCTACATACTTTTGGGTGTCTTTGTTTCCCCTTTCTGCATCAATATCATGCTCATAAATTAGATTTCCGGTCTTCTCCTTGTGTGTTTTTAGGCTATAGCTCATCCCATCTTGGTTATCGTTGTCTTGATTTAGAATCTCATTGTATTTATGTCTCCCGTCATGTTCGTTTTCATAAACATGTCTTTCCTTTTGTGAAATCTGAACAGGTAACATACTCACTGGTACCTCCCACACAACCTACCTACCTTCCATCCTTGCACCTTCCTCCATGTTTTCAACCTACTTCTCACTAAACTGGCCCTCCGAACAACCCAATTTTGCCCTCTACCGCACCCCACCAGACCACCCCTTTACCCATAGCTTCTGCCATCCTTTCCTCCCCATCCCACACTGCCATATTGTCACCATATGCTTGTCTTTCCAATGATCATTGTGCAGGAACAGGTTCTTCATCAGCGGATGCACATGTTCTCCGGTCTGCTGCAGCAGAGCAACCCGGTTCTGCTGCAAAACATCCCAGTTCTGCCGTAGCCTTACCAGCTTCTGCAGTACCGACCAGTCCATCCTCTGCTTCTCCAGCTGGTCTGCAGGTATGTGTAAACCTCTCTTCATATCCTCCTCAGCATCTTCCAGGTACAGGTCACACTTCTCCATGTCCAGCAGCTTGTCAACATCACATGGTCCTCCGTCCAAGACAACCCAAGACAACATTGTCCATCGCCACTGCCACAACCTTTGTTGCCTCCTTCAGCCGGGTAGTTTCTCCTCCCTCTCATGAGCCACTTGTTTTTAATGATGCTAACAGATATAAGGCGTGGCATAATGCTATGCGTGAGGAAATTCAGGCCTTATGCGGTAACAAAACTTGGACCTTAGTGTCGTTTCACCCCTCCATGAATGTTGTTCGTAGTCGGTGGGTGTACAACATTAAACGCAGATCTGATGGTAGCATCAAGAGGTATAAAGCATGTCTGGTTGCTAGAGGTTTCACTTAGCAAGAAGGTATTGATTACTCTGAAACCTTTAGTCCTATCATCAAAAAGGCGACCGTCAAATTAGTCTTCTCCATTGCCATTTCGTGTGGTTGGAAAATTCATCAACTTGATATCCATAATGCCTTCCTTAATGGTGTTCTTGACGAGGAAGTCTTCATGAAACAGCCTCCAGGTTTTGTTGATTCTGCTCTCCCCTCTCATGTGTGTCGTTTACATAAATCTCTATATGGTTTAAAATAGGCTCCGCGGGCTTGACACACTCGTCTGAATGATTTCCTGTTATCTGTTGGTTTCCGTGCCTCTAAGGTGGATACCTCATTGTTTATCTTCTCGGTTGGTGCTGATATTTGTTATCTTCTGGTCTACGTTGATGATATTCTACTTACGGGTAGTAACTCTCTTCTGCTCCAACGCCTCATTCAGCTACTGAGCTCAGAATTTAAGCTTCACGACTTGGGTTCTGTTCATTATTTTTTGGGTATTAAGGTTCAGTCTACTAGTATGGGTCTTATGCTCCGCCAACATAAATATACACTTGACATTCTCACTCGGGCTGTTATGTTATCTTGCAAACCCGTTGGTACTCCTATCTCTACATCCAAAGCTACAATTCTGCTCGATCCATTATTTTCTAATGCTACACGTTTTCGTCAAATTGTGGGTGCTCTTCAATATCTCACTTTTACGCACCTGGATATTTGCTTTGCTGTTAACAGAGTTTGTCAGTTTATGCATGCTCCTACAGATTCTCATTGGGCTGCCGTGAAACGCATCCTGTGTTATCTTCGGGGTACGGCATCCCATGGCTTGCATATTACTCGCAATTCTTCTTTTGCCTTACATGGTTTTATAGATGCAGATTGGGCAGACAGTGTTGAGGATAGAAAATCTACTGGTGGTTACCTTGTTTTCTTTGGTTAGACGCCAATTTCGTGGAAATCTAGTAAGCAACGCACAGTTGCTCGCTCTTCTACTGAAGCTGAGTATAAAGCCTTAGCTGATGGCACTGCTGAGGTTATCTGGCTTCGGTACTTATTAACACATCTCCAGATTCCGTTTGCTTCTACTCCTATCTTCTGGTGTGACAATCTTGGTGCCACTTATTTGTCTGCGAATCCTATCTTTCATGCTCGCACAAAACATGTTGAGGTCGATTATCATTTTGTCCGAGATAGAGTTGCCAAGAAGGAGTTCAGATTCAGTTTATTTCCTATCAGGATCAACTTGCCGATGTCTTCACTAAGCCACTTCCTACTTCTTCGTTTACTGCTTTTCGTTTCAAGCGTCGGGTTGATCCTCCACCCTCAGCTTGAGGGGGCATATTATAGAATGTACTTATATGGAAAATACTATATAGGAAATATTGTAGACATACTCCTATGTGGTAACCTTCACCATTGGTATTGTATATTGCCCTACACATATATATAGAAAGGGTTGGCTAGCCATTAGGTTAAGCCTCCTAATTATTCTCAACGATATATGACATTTTTCTTAAGAAACCAAAGTTATTAAACATGGTTAGATTTAATACCTAGATAAGGGTTTAGGTCATAGATTGGCCTAATACTCGGATCAAGATTTGGGTCATAGATCAGACAAGTTAGTTTTTTGACTGGTGTTAATAAAAAATTGTATCATTTTAAGATTTTTTTAGAAAAAATCAAAATCGCGTAGTTAAAAAAATTAAAACAGTTTTTGACTTAGTTAACTAGGTTGTGGGTTGATTTATGTGATCGATTAGGCTTAATTGAGTCAACTCTCACTTAGTTTTTTCTAAACCTAAATCGAGTTAGATCTCAAATTAAAATGTTAGGCTTGAATTAAATTTAATAATGCATATTAAAACCACATTGTAGAAAAAAACAATTGAATTGCACAAAATTAATTAACCGTAAACTTGTATTCCTTCTTATAAAGTTGAACCCATGTTAGTTTTTCAAAGGAAAAATATGAATCAAATGTCAACGCTAGGCAGCTGATCACTTTGCACGACAATGACGGACAATATGCTTTAATTTCAATTTAGTTTACAAAAAAATAATTAAATGTGGTTTGCTAGTTGCCACGAGATGGGGCCGTACGCTTGGGGCTCTAAAAGCTATGGGTTTTAATTTTATTATGTCACGTCTAGAATGACATATTTTATTTCAATTTTAAAAATGGAATAAATTAGAAAATATTTCCTTGTTTAGAATCTTGTCTCGTTACATGAATTTCACCTAAATTTTAACTGAAATGTTTCGGTTCTATTCCAGCCATTTTATTATAACCAAATAATATTTTATTTTGTTTTTATAAAAAAAATAGTTTTTTCTTTTTTTATAAAAAAAAATAGCCATTCTATTCCAAACAACTCATTGCATTTTCATAAATTGAAAGGATTTCTCTTTTTTTTCTTTGTTAATTACAGCACATGCATGGAGGTGTTCTTACTCAGAGTAAATGCTATTGTAATGTTTTCACATAGACTCCCCTGGTTTGCAACTAATTCACTTACATATCATGGAACATAGCCATAAATGAATGGTTCTTTCAATTCAAGAAATTTAACCATGAAGCTCGTAGCTAGAATTTTTAGACAAAAGGGTGGCGAAGTAAACTCCTATACTCTGTACCTCTGGAGGAAGTAAAAAAAGATGTCTATGTATTTTGATGTTGTATATTACTTGATCGACACTTGCTTATGTCATTATTTGTTTTTACTTTTTGCTAATGATTCCTCACATTTCTGATATTGGTGTGGTTTGTGAGTTCATGGTTCTTGCTCGCTGCTACTAACTTCTCTATACTTTGCCTGGTCTAAAATCTTAGCTCAAAAAACCTATTGCAAGCATATAACCTGTTAAAATCCCTCCAACACTAACTACAATAATTTGTTAACTACATGCTACCTAATAAACTAATCATAGTTCCTATAACATTCAGAATTCTATTATGCTTTTTGGATTGTAAACTAGTCTCAATTACCTTTTCATCTATATATATAATTCAGATAACAATTCCTTTTATATAATTTATAATAATCCCCGAAATCATTCCTGGGCATTATTGACAGATAGTCAACGTATTCTTTACTATTTTCATCATAGCTATTTCTATAAAAACTCGATTTATGCACCTTACTATAACATTTAATTCTATAACATTACTATTTCTATTTTCATCATAGAATTCTATTATGCTATTTCTATTTTCATCATACCTTACTATAACATTTAATAGTTTTATCCACATTAAAAATATTCAAATTAGTTTTGACTGGGAGTCAATTATTGTCGTAATTGAAGAGAAAGTGGATATACCACTCTCTCTTCTTTATAGCATTCCTGGCCAAGAAAGGTCGCGAACGCGGATGCTTGACTTGCTGTGTGCCATTTTGATTTTTAAACACGGCCATGCAGTAATTTCCTGGTGATTTCCTTATGCATACTGGTGGTCTTTCATAATCTTAATTTTTCCAAACAATCCTCGTTAGGCCGGCTCGGGGGTTAACTTAGAGTAAGATTTGTATCATCGTTTTTTATCAGATTCAAGATCAGAAGTGATGACATCTGCACATTCGGCGACTCCAGCATTAATTGCGGCTTTGACAGATTGTGAGAGGCCAGATTGGATGGATTAGATTCGTCTGAGTTTGTTGGAGAGGAAGACTTGCAGAATAATTTTGAGGGAGTGGGTGGCAGTTTGATGGAGCGGTTCCTGTTGGTATAGACTTGCAGAATAATTATGCCACGCAGGATAGAAATGCAAGTCAGCTTATGAAATCCGAAGATGATACGATACTTATCTTCATAGATTGTGAATGCTGTTCTTTTTTCTACAAATGATCCGTTATGCAAAGCAAATTCCAAGAACAGAAAAATATTGTTTAGAGTTAAAAGACAATGTTTTAGCAGCAAGGACCTATTCCATCAGGAGATTTGTGAATTCTCAAGCCTTTGCAATGCCATTAGGATCAGAGCGAATTGGGTCACGGAAAGGAAATGCCTTCTTGTTCGCCTAGCTAGTATAACTCCATTAATTGGGATAGAAGTTACAGAGGAAGCGATCATTCATTTTCTTCTCGTTTTTTATGTTAAATTAGGAAGAGATCAATGAGAAACTGAACTTGAAGATGGACTACATCATTGTAACTTCTTGATCAGAATACTCCAACATGGTGGTCAGTGCACAAAAAAAATAGCGAAAACAAAGTAATTAAACAAGACAGACTTAGGATTCCACAGATAAATATAGTTACAACACTTCTCTATTGAAACGATCAACAATAAGGTTAAGCTATGTGGTCAACACTAAAGCACCCATTAGCTGGACACGTTCAAGAAAACTGCTGACAAGTTTCGAACTAACACAATTTTGGGCCAAGAATGCAAGAAGCAAACCACTTATTCCCCCACCAGCAACAACAACAAATTCAGTACTCCCATGCTAAGATCTTCTGAAGTTGGAGAACTTACGAAAATTAATGAAGTTGAGAATGTTGCCCTTGTAACCATATGACATTTTTTAGATGTAAATTCTATTGATTCTTCTATATTGATGGATGGAAAACTGCCGTCCTCGTTAGCGATACTCCTTACTAGTTGTTGTCCCATTGTTTCAGAATACAGCTTCTCCATGGACTTGTATGGAATGATTGATTCATGAGCACCTACTGCTTTCTCTGAATCTCCCTTGAGAGAATAATTTCCCAGACAGGATGGTAGATGACCAGAGAGTTTTTTTTGTGAAACATCCAACATGCTTAAATCTTCTAACAAGCATATCTGAGTAGGAAACTCGCCATCAAAATGATTAGCTTTCTAAAGAAGAACACTCAGTCTCGAAAGATTGCCAATCCAATTTGAAATTGAGCCCATGAAGTTGTTGTATGTGAGATCCAATGTCACCACGGAAGAGCTGTTAGAGAATGCATTTGTTAATGGGCTGCTCAATTGATTTTTGGATAGATGGGCATGTTTTATTGATGATCGATTGAGGCAAGATGGTAGAGAACCAAACAAATTGTTGTAAGACATGTCCAAATATTCAAGCAAGATAAAGTTGCAGAAATCACTTGGAACTGGTCCCTCAAAATGATTACAGGACAAATCAATTGCTTGAAGAAATGACTTGTTGCCCATCCAAGTTGGAAGCAAAGCTATCCAATCGGTAGGTTGAAAATCTGATATCCGTCCGGTAAAGTGGTTGCCATCCAGGTATGGATATTGGAATGCGAATGCAGATGAGTTGAAGACTGAAAGAGGAATCTGTCCAGATTCTTCAATTCACACCAACCTGCACAATTTGTCTCTAACAATGTTAAGACTAGTGATGAAAACATCATTTAATTATTGATGTAATAGTGGGTCGGAGAAATTGTTAATTTACCTTTTGTCGGTAAGGTGTTATTGAGGTCACAATCAATAAAAGACAACATTTTAAGCACCGGAAATGCTCCAATATTCTGAAGAATGTTTATTGGGAAAGAACTGCTATCCAGTTTCAACTCGAGTTGAAGAAAGTCCCTGTGAAAAAGAGAGAGGACAAATATACGATGAAAATGGTAGTGATACATTGCAGCCGTTGCTTTTTACATTTTTCATACATAATACAAGGCTTCAACACTCCGAAGCCTGCAAGAGAAATATCAAAGCAAAATAAGTAAGCATTAAACAGCAACCATTTCATCAGTTTTAATTTTAGTATAACACAATAATATGAACCAACCTTGATTCTCAAAGGCACCCAATTAATTCATTAGCCTTTAAATCAAGACTTTTGCAATTCTTTAAAAGGCAGAAACAAAGATGCGTTGAGAACCCAATCGCCCAAGCGGAAATCCCCAGTACCCCTAAGAGAGAGCCGGATCACTCGTCTTTCGGTGGTATCACACACGATCCTAGACCACGCACAACAATTACTGCCCAGGTATTTCGACAGTTATGGCTTGTGTGGGTTTTGGTTCACGATGGAGATGATGGATACAATAATGTATTTCGACAACAAAACTTACAATTCTTGTGAATGGCTCTCCAACTAAAGAGTTCTTTATGGAAAAGGGATTGAGACAAGGGGACTCTTTATCAACATCTTTATTCAATATAGCAACTAAGGGTCTTGGTAGAATACTAAAATTAAAAGAGATGTGATTTGGGACTTATAAAAGGAATTTATTTTGGTCACTTTCAGTTTGTAGATGATACACTCATCTTCAGTTCATATGATTTTCCATCTCTTCAAAACATCAAAATAACCATGTGATGTTTTGAGTTGATTCCTAGGCTGAAGGTTAATTTCCACAAGAGCTCGATCACTAGAACTAGAATTGACGATGTTGTTATTTCTTCAACAGCTAGCAATCTAATATATAGGATGGAGGGGGTGCCATTTAAGTATTTGGGTCTGCCTATTTATGCATCTTCATCTCATACATCCGTTTGGAAAACTATTGCTTGATTAACTCAATTATAAATAATCTTTCTTTATTTCCTATCCCAGCCACTGTTGCTACCAAAATTGATAAACATATCATATATTTCTTTGGTTCTCAGGAGGAAGGAGGGAAAAAACTATGCAATGTTAAATGGGCATCAGTGGTTCCTCCAAAAAAACAAAAAAGGTGGGTATAGACTGCATTATTGATAAAAATAAAGCCTTGTTTTTCAAATGGCTATGGAGGTTTGGGAGGTCTAATACAAGACTATGAAAAGATGTTATCTACAACATCCACAACCACAAAGCATATTTGAACATGCCTTTAGTTTGTGTTCATTTAAAGGGTAGTACATGGTCCAGGAATGTCATTACTTTTTATAAGAACGAGGGACTTCAAAATATTGCCGAGAAAGAAGTTTGTGGTTTGGTTGGCAATGGTAGAGATATTAGCTTAGGGAATGATGTCTGGCTGATAGATTCTTGTCTTGCAGTTCAATTTCCTAGACTTTATAGTCCACCTGAAGATCAAGTCTCCTCTGTAGCTACTGCAGCAGTAAAAGCTTCTATCCAACCAGCCAGTGTGAGGCCTTCCCCTGTTGCTAGCAATGTAGCTTCTTCAGGTAGCTAAAGTTCTGCTTCAATAAATGCCACGACATCAGCAATAACTGGTGCTACAACAATGAGCTTCAACTACCCAAACTTCCCTGGCAAAATTGCAGAATGGTGCGTACGAGATTCCAATCCCTGAACATGTTGGGGGCCACGATAGCCTACAGAGGAACCCATCCTTAGGCTATGCCTTTCTTCAATGGATCAATTTTATTCTTCTTGAATGCTTCATCCTTCACAGCTTCAGCGACAGCAACCATTCATACAGACACAGCAAAGCCAACAGGGTCATCAAAATCCAAGTATTTCTAGTGGCTCCTCGTCATCCCAGAAGCATTTGCAGAATTAGGTGGAATCAGCAGTGGTCATCAAGATCCAATCATTTACAGAATCATCAGCAGAATCATTCCCAGCCGAACTAGCAGCGGCAGCTGATGCAAAATCAGAATGTTACTCACGAACACCTCCTCCTTTTGCAATGTCATTTGCTCCATCAACGGAACCACAACTTCCCCAGGTCTTGATGTTTCATTGATAGTACAGAATCATGCTCTTCTCCAAAGCCCTCCAGAGACAGCAAGTCATGGCTATCACTTCATCAGTGCGGCCCAAGCAACACAGCAGATGAATTACCGTGTGCCTGAAGAAGGGGAAAATGGAGGAAATGACACTTCAAATATGGAAGGAGAGAGGAAGGCCGATATGGTTGGAGGACAGACCCCATTAACTGGTGGGCAGTCAATTGTGTTCTCTCGGCTAGATTTAACAGACTCCTCTGTTTCAACAATGCCTGTGAACAATGTTGTTGATAGCTCAGCCCGAACTCTTAACCTTGGGTCCACTCTTGCTCGGACCTCAAGCCCTGTTATGTCAGCAGCTATTGGCAGTGTAAATGCACCAAGTATACAACGCCATTGAGAAAAACAACATCAACCATGCTTTTTTCTGGAATTTACCATGAACCATGAAAGTCCACTAAGAGAATAAGCTTGACAAATTCTTTGGGCAGCACCATGATAATCCCCACCACTTGATGATTTTGGACCAGATGATCCAATGCTTATGGCAATGTAAAATTAAATGATGAATCGACTCTTCCTCAACTAAGCAAGTAGGACAGTTAGAGTCTGAGCTATCCAAAACACCTCTTGTAACTAGCACACCTTGGATGTTGAGTATGTTAATAATAATAATCCAGCAAAAATCTCTATTTTAGAAGGGACCACACCTTTCCAGATATTGTCATAGGGTTTCCCCAGGTAACTATGCAAGTTTGGTGTTTTAATAATGTTTATGTTTTTTTTATTTAATAATAGACCAGATTTATTAGTAATTGGTGCTAGTGTCATAAAGCTAATGACAAACTGGCAAGAAAAAAAAAGTTGTATATAAAAAAAAGGGCCAAAAAGTAGTAAAAATCATGCATAAATACATAACAAGATCTTATGGTAAAAACTAACAAGACTTTATTTATTAAAAATGAAGGATGCTTTCAAAAATTTCTTATGTATTATTAGTTTTCATCAATTATCTTAAATCATAACATTAAACGATGAAGAATTAACTCAAATACTATATCTCAAATAACAATTTCTTCCTAGAAAACCAATTTATTTCTAACTAAGATAAAAGATTTTCATCTTTTGGAGAATACATCGAAGAAGTGAGAAAAAAAATGAAACTTCCAGGTTTAAATTACATCATGGATAATAACAACTAGGTTGTCCAATTTCAAAGCGGATGGAAAAGATTTCAAAGAGCATTCAATAAACTTCCAAGTTTGGAAAATGATCTTCAAGCCAACAAATAAATATTAACACATCAGATAGAAGTATCGTACTGATTTAGAGTAACTTCAAGCATCTCTATGTAAAATGATCTTGTACTCTCACATCAATATTCGAAGTCTTCTGTACCTTAAAAAACCATCAAATTCAATAGAACTTTACTTAGAGATGAAATGGATGTAAAAAATTAAATCATAGATGAATATGAAAACATAAGGATTAATTACTATTTTCTAAGACTACAAGGACAAATTAATTATTTTCTAAATTAGATTATTGTCATATGGTTTCTCTAGAATTGAACTATGCAAATTTGGTCTTTTAACAATGTTTATGTTTTTTCTTTATTTAATAATAGTCCAAGATTTATTATTAATTGGTGCTAGTGTCATAAAGCTAATGACAAACTAACAAGAAAAACAAAAGTTGTATATAAAAAAAAAAGGTCAAAAAATAGTAAAAACAATGCAATAATACATTGCAAGATCTTATAGCCAAAACTAACAAGATTTTACTTATTAAACCAATTAAGGATGCTTTCTGAACATTACTGTGCATTGAAAGTTTTCATCAATGATCTTCAATCATAATATTCAACATTCAACGATGAATTATCAACTCAAATACTATGTCCCAACTAATAATCTCTTCCTAGAAGCCAATTTATTTTTATCTAAGATCAAGGATTTTCATCTTTTGAAGAGTACGTCGAAACAATATTCATCAAAAGTTGTAACTTGAAAATATAAATTACATCATGGATAATAACAACTAGGTTGTCTAATTTCAAATCGGATGGAAAAGATTTCAAAGAGCATTCAATAGAACTTTCAAGTTTGGAAAATGATCTTCAAGCCAACAAATACATACCAGCTCGTCAGACAAAAATACCGTACTGATTTGGAGTAACTTCAAGCATCTCTCTGTAAATCGATCTTGTGCTATCTCATCCTTCTAGGTCCTTAGTACAATAAAAACCATCAAATTCAGTAGAACTTTTAAGTTTAAAAAGAAAGTTAAACATGCGTGATTGTATATTCATTTTGTTATTACATATAAACCCTCTTCACTTTTAATTAAGAAACATACTTTATAATAAAAAAGGTTGATATCACATCATTTTTGTTTTTGTTTTAAAATATCAAATTTGAAATAAAATATAGAAATATTATTCAATTTTTATTTTAATGTAAGAAAACAAAAATCAGTTTTCAATATTTTCTAAATAAACTAAAGTGATTGTAATAGATTATGTTAATTAGTGATTGTTGGCCTTTTGTTTTTCAAAATCAAAATCAAAATCAAAACATATAAGTTTTCAATTTTTGTTTTCAAGAATTTAAAATTTTTATCAAGAAATCAAAGAATAAACAATAAAATCAAACAGACTCTAAATATTCCATGCTAATTTTAGATCTTTCTAGCTAATATTTTTTTTGGCTTAAAAGACTCAAAAGTTGCTTCCAATAAAATAATGATATAATTAAGTGATATTCGATAGATCTAATTATTAAAGATAATATTTATTTTTTAAATTAAATAAGAAAAATATTATCATAAAATCAAGAAATAAAAAATAAAACCAATCAGACTTTAAATATTTATTAAAAAATATTATTAAAGATAATATTTATTTTTTTAGATTAAATAAGAAAAATAAAATAATTAAAGCTAATATTTAATCTATTAAATTAAATAGAATAAAATAGAAATAACTAAAGGAAATATGTATTCTTACCAAAAAACCTTAAATATTTAATACTTGTTTTTTTTGTTAAAGATGATATTTAATTTTTTAGATTAAATAATAATAATGAAATAATTAAAGATAATATTTAATCTCATAAATTAAATAGAATAGAATAAAAATAACTAAATGAAATATTTGTTCTTACCAGCAAGTAGTAAATTGAGGTTATATTTATGCAGCTTCGAAAATAAGTAGTCACTCCATTGCTTAGGTGTAGACGCTGTAATTGAACCACAATGGGGATGAGGAAGCAAATGATATGACATCACTGTATCTCTTCCAACTTCTGACTCTTTAAATAAATCTGACTTCTCTGCGATCACATGGACCCCACATTCCTTAATGTGTTCGAATCTGCCATTTGAATAAGCAGAGAATAGTTCCAATTCGTCATCTCCACAGTAATCTTCCATTGCCATTTCA
>Ga0325403_1003967_pt1 | contig 13658 bp, 2 predicted proteins | sample PopdelMetagenome_19_FD_205665 | JGI IMG/M metagenome (GOLD analysis project Ga0325403, IMG submission 205665) | Populus deltoides microbial communities from Bellville, Georgia, United States - Xylem-PdKOR-R4 | ecosystem: Host-associated > Plants > Phyllosphere > Stem > Wood/Secondary xylem...
AGTTTGGAACCAGCATCTTACATTGATAAAAATATTTTTCAGTTAACTAATTCAAATCATCATTAATTATCCAAAAATCATCATTAATGCGCTGTTAGTTTTAACAACTTGCTAACCAAAAAAAGAAAAGGAAAAAGAAGAAGAAAATAAAGCTCACTAGCTTGCCATGCTTATCATCAAACTGTCCTACCAAGCAATAGGCAATAGCGTACGAACTCAGCGCTCAGTGGTCAACAATGCCAGGCCCCGGACCGCACTTGATGTACACCATGGCTTCGGGTCTGGCCCTTACCACGCTGACCAGCGGCCGGTTCAGCCCTCACCACACCCTCATTTACACCATCAACGCCTTTTTTGGTCCAGACATCGGCTCCTTCTCCGAGTGGCTAGGCTCCATCCTGGGTTCTTCCTTGCAGCTTTTAGGTTCTTCACTAGCTGACTATATCCACGACCCCTTTTACTATATCTTGATTTTGGGTCTTCCTTTGTGTGTTTTGTACACCTGGGTCTCTAAAATTTTGCTTCAAAGGAAGCTTCTTGATTCAGTTTCTGGGGTAAGACAATAGACTATTGTATTTTTTGAGCTTTTGTTAAGGTTACCTTAGTTGAGTTAGGGAATTTGGATCATTTGGGTTGTTTTGGTTATATGTTCGCTCGGGAACTACGTAAAAGGCTATTTCGTCCTTAGCATGAGTGCTTTCGGATCCCGATATAATATAGGTATAAGTATAAATAGGTTCTAATTCAAATACCTTTATCATTATCTAGACTCATGGATGGTATACCTTCAATCAGACACGTCCTCTTGATTTACTAGTAGGTAAGGAGGTGCTCTTTTCTTATGATCTGAGCGATCACTCATCGACTGATCGCCGGCCTCTTGAAATTATGGAGGGGATTACTACATTATTAAAGGTTGTTTTAATTGGGTTTGGTTTAAGAGTCTTGATTAATGATCTGAATTGACCAATTAAAATGTGGTGTGATGGGGTTAACCTGTAGGGATGTGGTGTTGTTTAGGGGGAAAAAAGGAAATGAAATCTTGAGTCTGGAAAATTGTTGTAGTCATTAGGAATCATTGCTTTTGGTTCACCAATGTATTTCTAATATTGATGTTGCTTTATAACAAGTTACTAGCAGTTGGATTTGTCATCTGTTGGTGATTTTTATATTTTTGCAGTTGCCCCTTTCAAGGAGGCAATGCTTCTTGTTGGTGTCCGCAGGAAGTTTATCACACTTTTTCCTAGATCACTTGTTTGAGGTAACATCCAGTGGTTTATATTATGATTCTCTGCTTAGCATTCTTGTTTCCTTTCTATTATTCCTGTGCTTCATGTGTGATGGTGTGGTGATGTTAGAGATTTTGATCAATGCATTCGAGTATGTTTAATGCACTGGAAACGTTTGTGTGATCCTTATAGCGTGAAATACTGCCAAATGATCCATTGAAAGTCTATTGAAATCCTGGAAATATATTAATGTTGTAACTTGACATAGCAAGGGTTGTGGTAAACATTTCAGCACAGCTTAGAGATTTAATTTGTGAAATAAAATCCAATTTTGGTATGCTTACAGTAAATGTTTCCTTCAATAGGAGATAGGAAAGTGAGTGGAGGTTTGATTAGAGAAGAAAGTTAAGAGTATTTACTTCTGGGGGGAAGAAATAATTAAATGATTATACCACTTATTTGTTACACAACATGCCATCTCAACGAGTAAATTGAGTTGCACCTTATTTAAACAGAAGTAGCCAACATCATTTTATAATTGTCATGATCTGTGTCTTCTAAAGCCAGCATGTGAAGACAATTGAAAGAAATGAATTGGAATGCTATATTATATTGATATATAAGTGCATCTTTGCAGCAACAGGTAGCTTGTGTCCTAGTGAAATTAGCAATTTTCTGATGGAAATGACTTCCAGAGCATTTCAAAATGCTACTGCTACTACTTGCATTGTTGTAGGTTAATGGAAGAGTATCATTTTAGATTGTCCAAGCATGTTGTAAATAAATATAACGTTTCCATCTTAGACCTGAGGATTTTAGTGTATGGCAATGCCCTGACCTCTGGTAGGCTACAGACCTTACATCTGCATGATTTGGGTTCGTTGACATTATTGTGAAGCAGTTATCATTCTAGTCTTTGATGCAGTTCTGTTGCTGGCTTAAATATGATTTTCTTTCTTCTTTATCTAACCTGGATAATAAAATGGAAGTGAATCTACAGTATGAACTCGCTGATCTGTTCCATACCGTGGCTACCATGCATTAAAATGGCTCCATACAAATTTCAAATACTGAAACATTAAAACTTAGTGTTGATGCTTGCACTAAATAAAAAGTTCCTGAAAAGAAAAAACTTTGAAGTTAAGTTTGGGAACAGAAAGACGACTTCATTTTTGAAGACTGCTGTGGTTAGACTTCTTTACTTTCAAGTCTCTACTTAGAGATTTTTTCTTACATTTTTTCTTAGGAGAACTTGAGTTTCATACATGGAAACTTTATGACAGAAAGATAATGTATGGTATTTTAGTAGCTATTCGATTCGTGGAAGGCCTAGTAATAACAATCTGTTCTTGAAAATTGCTTTTGTTTTCATCTCGTCTTCAGCATGCATCTGGGTGCTACACATTTATTTATTTTTTCAGAATCATTTGTGCCACGAGTTGACCACATCTGGCTGTCAAAATGTACAGGAAAATGGACATTCATCAGTGTATACTTGGATATTGAGCACTGGTTGGTGGAAGAATCGAGCACCTGTCAATCCGGACGCTGTTTTTGTAGTTGGATTCTTGTGCACGTGCTTAATTGGTGGCTTTATTTATCTTAACAGGTCTTTATATGTTGAGCCTTACATGTTGATTTTAATGTAAGAATTGTTCTGCCCTTAACATGCATGTATTACTCAAAATGTTTTGACTTGCAGAGTGAAGCCTTCAAAGTCAACTAGAATACAATCATACAAGTCATTGAAACTTGTCTTGATCATTGCGAGCCTCTATTGTGTATGGTGCGGAAGCCAGATATACATGGTGAATCCTCGTCGGCCAGCAGTCGGTGAAGAGGCTGATCTCGGAGTTCTTGTATTTTTAGCCACCTATTTTTTCCTCCCTCATTGGTTTTGTATTATGTCCATGAACCCAAAAGACCATGGCTCGGATCAGCTTCCAGTTTGATAGAATTGCCACTACTGAGATGGTAGAAAATCCAGTTCATATACTTACATTTAGTTGCAATGATCGATGCTGAGCATGGAGGATTTTAGTTTAACCACCTGGCATGTGAATCATGGAGTCTGGTTACCTTGACCGTTGTTCTGTTCTCTTGATAGTTAGGCATTATTGTTCCAAAAGATTTAATGCCCAAATATTCACACCGTCATTTACTCTATGGTCACATCTATAAAATTTGATTTTTGTTGTTACTTAATTGTCATTATTTAAAAATTAATTTAGTTTAATATGTAATTCTAGATTTTTAATTATCATTATTTTCACATTTAATAAATTCTTAATTTTTCCATTAAGGACAGAGTTTTGAAGGAGTAAAACTTTAATTTTTTTTTTGTTTATTGTTCTAAATAAAATAATTATTTTGTGTATATATATTATAATTTTAAATAAAATTTTATTGTGTATTTGAGTCACTTAACAACTTTTTAAAAAGATATTTTTTACATTCTTTCACTTGGCTTATATTCTTATAAAGTTCTTAGATATTTTTCCATCAAGGTTGAAGTTTTTAAGCAATAAAACTCTGAATTTTTTATTGTTTTAAATAAAATAATTATTGTGTGTGTGTGTATATATATATATATTATAATTGCGACCTGAATGTGCACCGCAATTCATTTTATATCATTGAGTAATCCATTCCTTACCAATAAATGGAAAGGCTTAATATGGTATAAGCAAGATGTTTTCCTTTTGAAAGCTAAAATTACCTTTGGGACCTTGTCGTACTTAGTTTGCCAAGCACAATTCATTTGAGTCATTCAATGCCAGATTTTGAGGTAACTTTCTTTCTCACAATCCTAACAAGCATTTGCCCTATATATCATATTTTACCCTATCATTTAATGATATGTTTTGGTTTCTCAACCATAAAAATCTAATCTTCATGAAAATATTTTTAAAATTACACCTCGATGATTTCTTTTTAACAATTAGATTTAAAAAAATACCATTTCAAATTTGTAGTATGTTTCCAAGACAAGAAAAATAGTTTTTTTTTTAAAAGTTCATTGATCGAGTTTAACTTTGGCGAAGATGATATTGATGCATGAGAAGCTCATGTGGCCCACCAAGAGAGCAATACCTATAACACAAGGTTAAGGTTGTATAACCAAGAAGTAGTCAAACATATTAATCAAACGGGCAAAACTTGATTGAGATAAAGAGTTAAGTGCAAACTAAGCAAGAGAGATGGTGAAGAGAAGAGGAGACCAATATTTCAAACCAGGTAAAGAAGCATTCATATTATCTAATCCAAAGCGTTGCATAATGTTTTTGCAAAAAAATTACAAAAAAGATCCTCGATGGAATCCAAAAAGGCTTTAATGAATCCAAATTAACAAAGAAGTTATCCTTAAGCCATAATACCAAGGACAATTTTGACCCTATACTTAGGAAACACTAGGAAGTCTTGTAGCCAGGTAAGTCATTTCTATACCTTGAGGTAGGTTACTTCTCTAAACGATCAAATTTTAATATTTTTACATCGAGTAGGTCACTTGGTATAATGAGATCATTTATATTTTTTTTTCACATTGGATAGGTCACCCAAAAGAATGAGACAATCTTTTGGAATTTAAAGGTGTCAGATCCTTTTCCGTTCAGCTATATGATTTTTTAGGGTATTAGATCTCTGTTGAACTTCAAGGTTTCGGATCCCTTTTGTTTCAAACATCATGTTTCTTTACGAAGCTTACTATATAAAGCCTTTTACAAGACTTTGTATTACAAGCATTGTAAAAAGGGGGCAACTTTCATTATTTAATTTTTGAGTTTCAAACATCGTGTTTCTTTACGAAACTTACTATATAAAGCCTTTTACAAGACTTTGTATTACAAGCATTGTAAAAAAGGGGCAACTTTCATTATTTAATTTTTGACCTACTATTTTTTGTTAATTTTTTGAAAAATTAGAAAAAAATCTAAAAACTATATCTTTTGAGTAATTTTAGTTAATGTTAATCATTTTATTATTTTCTTCATTTTTATTCAATTTTTGTGTGTCAAAAAAAGAATATTGAAATTCATAAGAAATGAAAAATACAAAGAATACAAAGAATTAAAAATAAAAAAATTAAAAAAATATAGTTGGGGTTGAAAATTGGACCAATGATTGAGTATCACATGCAAAATAGAGTTTTGAGTTTTTTTGGGTACTAATTGAGGTTTGAATTAAAGAAGAAATAGAAGAGAAAGGTTTAAATTGGTTTAATTTGGTTAAAATTGAAAGAAATTAAAGTTCAAAGATAAGTTTGAAATAAATAGCCAAATTGAAAAATCAATAAATGTTGAAATTGGGAGTTAAATCAGCTGCAAAATAAAGAATTGAGAAATCAAGGACTAATGTAAGAGCAATAGAGAAAACATAGGGCATGCTTGTAATTCATTTAAAGGCAAAATTGAAAGAAATTTAGTAATGAAAGGTTGAATTGACCTAGATTAAGAAAATCTAGAGGCCAAAGACTAAATAACAATAGGCGTTAAAATATAAGGACATAAATGAAGTTTGACACGATTTCAATCAAGAAATCTAATTATAATTGTGAGATAAAAACAACGTTGCTTTGCTTTACATAAAACAATGTCTTTTTCTTAAATTAGGGAAGAACAAGCTCTTGAAGTGTCGCGATCACACAAATTAATTACCCTAACTTAAACAAATAAGAGCAAGTAAGGGGTCAATCTCATAAGAAAGATCTAGTTCAGGTCTTTATGCTAAATAACTCAAAGTTATGGGGGGTTTAAGGTTATCTAAGCTATGCCATAGAAAAAAAAATAAAGTAATTAAATAAACCGAAACTTATTAAGAGAAAAACCTTGGTCTCAAATAAACATTCACTGATAGAAATCAAAATTGATCATTGAAATGATATGTCAATTTATATTTTGAATATTTATCTTTTCTTAATATTAGTCAGTTAATCGATCTAGTAATTTAATTTAATGGTAGCCTTAATAACTAGATAGATTGAAAAATCTAAACAACATAACTATTTGCAGTCTATATTCGATTTAATTAAATGTTTGCCCTAAGATTAACAATATAGATCTGCCATAATTATTAAACTTAGTCACTTCACAAGTTAAATATCACAACTCCGGTTTTGATAGCAAACTTAGCAATAGATTAGTTAGGATAATAACTTAGAGTCTGCTCTAATAATCAAACTATACATTCATAGAAAATATTCATACTCATCATATAAATTCAAAAGAAAAGATAAATAAATCTCACAGTTTTTAAAATCTAAAGGCTTCTGTATCCTTTCAACCAATAAAAATAAAATAACCTTGCATGACTATCGAAAAACTAAGGAAGAGAAAAGATGAAAATATAATTTCGGGTGTAGAAAAAAAGATGAGAGTTTCTTTCTTCTTTCTGGTCACCACCCTTATTTTCTTTCTTTCTTTCTTTTTATCTGATAGAAAACCTTATTCCCCACACTCCTACTAGTCCATTTGTATCCTATAAAAATATGAGTCCTTTCTGAAGTAAACAATCTATTTTTAAGTAGTACAATAACTACTTTCTTATAAAGAAGGAAAAATAGTTTTGCATAAAATATTCAAGCTTTGACTTTGGACTTAGTGAAGTTAATTTGCCCAAATAAAGACCATTTTCATACGAGGAAATAATTGTCATGTCAGTTTGGATGCTTGAGAAGTAATTTGAACTTGTTTATTTACAAAACATGTATTTTAGCAGAATTTATGGGTTGTCTTAGAAAAATTCATATCTTTCTTATATGAGCTCCTTTTTCTACTTAAATATGGTAGGTTGATAGGTCTTTGAGTTAGGAATCCAAAAAAATTTAGTTTGCGTCAAATAGACTTCTCTAACTCAAGATATTTAACTCAGAATGACCGAATGTCAAAACTAGTAGAATGCAAAACTTGTCTTTGAAAGTTATGATTTCCATGCTTTTTTTTTCTCTTGCAATATATGTATAGAACGATATGGATGTTATCTTCTAATTCCACTAGAATCACTTCATTTCAACCTTTACAACTCAAGTTTTGTGTAAAACATCGATCGAAAGTCAAATCTGCCAATATTCGACTTGAGATGGAATATGGTATGGATTTTATCTCCAAATTACTTTTTTTTTAGAATCTTACATCCAAAAGTACCTTTAAAAAAGAAATAATATCAATGCATTTTATATATAAAACATGGTTAAAATACTAGGTAAATGTGGATAAAACTATCAAATAATATGGTTGTATTATGAAGATGCAAACAAAACTACACCATTTTATTCATGCATTTGTAGGTTTCTAACCAAGAAAGCATTAGTTGGCTATCACGCGATCTTGGGGCTCAATTTTTGACCTTGATTGATTCTCCTGACAACATAAAAGGAAAGAGATGTGTTATGTAAAATTTTGGCTATAATCTTAGTGCAAGAAATCAGAGTTTAACTTTTAAAATCAGCTATAGATTTCAAGCCAAACATACCCCCTCAATCATCCTTTCTTCAAGAACAACAACCTAGCCTTTCCATTCTTGTACAAAATCTAATTTTCAAACTTTGATCCTCTCTCTACAAATCAAGCGAAGAAGGATTGATGAAAAACATATAAGATGATTTCCAAGATTATCTTTAAAGATTTATTCCTTATAAGGGTGATGAATTATTTCCTTTCCTAAAAAGATTAATATTCACCTATTAAAAGGCCATTCAGCAACCTAAACCAAACAAAGAGAAAAACCATAAAAAAAAACTAGAGAGGACAAAAGAAAGACCTAAGTAAGAGAGACAAAGAACAAGAAATAAACATACATACAAAGAAGAAGAGAAGAGATAATACTAGTTTGACAACTTCAAAAGCATAATGACAATCACAAAGCTTGTTCCCACAAGTCTAGTTCAAGTTAACTCTAAGAGGATTAGTTCTACAGAACCAAGTTCAATTATCTTTGTATGTTGATATTGTTCCTTGTAATAGATTTTTACATAAAATGTATTTGATTCATTAGTTCCTCCCTTAATCATGATGTATGAATGCATGAGATTTTGAACTTGATTTCATTATACTGGTTTTGATGTAATTCTAGAACAATCTTGTATATATTGTTAATGAGACTTTGTAATATGCAGGTTTAGCTCGTGTAAAGAACAATAATTTTTTTAGGGGAATAAAATTGGAAACAAAACATAAGAACAAAATGAGTTCAAGTTAATGTGTTTCAATTAGAAGGAAATTTGATCAATAATCTTTTCACTTTTTCCCCTAGTTATAACCATAATACATCGACATACGTATATATATTTAATGAACTGTTGTTTTCTTCTAATAAAATTGTTTTTTTTTACACAACCTTTATAACTTGCAGAATACAAGGAATCTATGATGTTTTAATGTTGTTGTTAAATTTCCTTTCAAAAAATATTGGTCAGTGATCTCTTCCTTTAACTATTTAGGTTCACTTGCCAAACATCCAATTATGGTTGTCATAGTTCAAATCACTAAGATAAGTAAAAATTCCAGGGGTAAAAAAAACAAAGACAAATAGAGGTTGGGTAAATTCTTAAAATTAATTGATTTGATCTTCAAAGCATGGATATAGGCTCCTACACTATATTTATTGGTTAGGCTTATAAGTTCACTTGTTTTTCAAAAGAAATCCGGCTAATCTTGTTGAGTCTATTTATCTGTGGGCTACTTTATATTCTGATTTTCGGTCATTACATGTTGATGCCACTTATTTTTTTTCTTTCTAGTTTTGATTAGGTATAAATACTCATGGACTTATAAATACTCCATGTGGACTTGCATAGGCCAATGAGTTGATTTGCTTCATTTAAATTGGTGTGGATTTTGACTCAATGTTAGGTTAATGTTTTTGTTTTCTACCAATATTTTAAGCAAACATGAATTCAATTTTTTAAAAAAACATTCTAGGCATCGATTCATAAACTAATTTTTTAAAACTTAATTTACCCTTTTTTTTTCTTGGTAAATCTCTTCTTTTAAGATCAATATCGAATTATTTTATGCATTTTTTTTCCTTAAAGGAACAATGCCAAATTCTTTTACAATTTACTAAATTCACGTCTTTCATTTTTAGGGACTGGCGTCAATTTTTTTAATAAGAAATAAATTGGTAATAAACTAAAAAAGAAGGTTAAGACAAAAAAGAAGGATAAATTTAGTAGAAAATACATAATAAGATCAATTTTAACATAGAGACCAATTTTATTTTTTAATAAAAAATTGAATGAGATGATTCTATTTTTAAAACCATTGGGTTTGATGTCCCAAAATTACAGTAACTCAAGGACTAAAATTGTCATTAAAATGTTTTTGAATTTCATTATTTATTTCTTAACGCTTTATCAATGGTCTTATTGTAATAAAATTGCATATATAGGACTCATTGCATATATTTATTGATTTTTTAGTAAATGGATTACTTTTTTTATATTATTATAGAGTTTGATTTTCACATAAAATTTTAACCCTAATACTATATAAATTATTTATAACATATATAGAGTTTAGATTGTGAAGGTAATATAATTAGAATCCCTACTTATACGTGTCTCCTTCTCAGGAGTTATATGAGCTCTAACTAATTTATAATACTTTTCAATATAATCCATTAAAGATTCTTGTTACATATAATACTTGATCTTCTAGTTAGCCATGTAGTCTTATTTTTATAGGTAGTTGCTTTTTTTTATTGATCATGACTTCTAACCCACATGATCAATCACGACTTCTAATTCTATTGATTGATCGTTTCCTATTTTCTTTCTATTAAGAACTCTTTTTTAGCTTTATCTATTTTATTATTGACTATTGATGTTAAACAATTATTATTTTTATTTAGTTAAATATGGATGTTTATTTTTTACATGAACAAATAAAATCTATCAAAAGGATATATTACATACTAAAATAATTTAATGGTGATTAAATTTAATTAAACCTTTCATGTTGAATTGTTGGGATTTAATGTTCCATATTTTTTTTTTTGGTGTTCGGAGATGAACATGTACTTGTGTGTGTTTGTATTAGATCTTGTAAAGGATTCTCGTCTAATTTAAAGATTATTTAGAAATGTGAACATGATAACCCTAATGATTATAATAGTTGGTAGCCTATCACCATCTATATATTAGATGTAAATATTTAAACTAATATATAAATGATTTGATGTTTACATTAAACTTTTTTTATTAGATAGATGCGCTCCTTATTGTTGATTATAAATTCTTCATGTATTTATTACTTGTGTCTCTTTTTTGTAATAATTAAAATTTTAGATTATGTAATATGAATATTATAGAAAACATATCCAAACATCTCGTATCCTAGAACTTTGGAAATCTCTCTATCTTGATAATTTAGAGGTATTTAAAAGTACAGTAATGATTGTTTTTCAAAGTATTTTTTATTCAAAAATATATCAAAATAATATATATTTTTTAAAAAACTATATTTGATATCAGCATATTAAAATGATTTGAAAACACTAAAAAAATTAATTTGAAACAAAAAAAAATTCAAGTAAAAAAAATACTTTTAAAATGCAAAAACAAATAGATTCCAAAAAATTCAATTAGATTGAAACATGTACTAAAATCATAACAAATCTACTGATCCATAAAAGAATCGCAGTTCATCTATCTATTTTCAGTTTAAGATGAATTGCGTGACTCTGAATCTGGTGGAATTGGTGACTCTAATAATTATTATTTTTTTTGAAAGCTAAGTTCATGTGTTTAGCCAACAAATCGGATGCATGAGGTAACTACTTTATAAAACATTGGTTGCTCATTCCTAACATCATGTGCTTACCTAACAAATCATTTCCATGAGGTAACTTAGTGAGTAAACAACTTCGCAATATCATCATTAATTGTCTTAATTACGATATTTTCTCTAACTTATGATAAATTCTTTAAATTAATTTTTATATTTGATGATAAAATCTTGTGCGTAAAATAAGAAGGGGAACGGGCTTTTCCTCTTGCTCAATTCAATGCAGTTGCTGGGATCGTTAATTTTAATTTCTTTACAATTTTCAAGTACAAAAGAAAAACAATATATTTGCAAATTTTTTTTAAAAAAATGTAAAATAGGCAAACCCTTTTAAATTAACAAATGAAAAATAGATTTCTGAGGATTAAACCTCAAAAAAAAATTAATTGAAACTTCACGAAAAGCTGTTTGGGAACGCAGTGTTTCTAAAAAATTCAATTTTGTTTCGTTAAAAGTAATTTTTTTGGTATGTTTTAGATCGTTTTGATGTGCTGATTTTAAAAAATAATTTTTAAAAAATAAAAAATTTATTTTAATGTATTTCAGCACGAAAAGCACTTTAAAAAACAACCACAACCACACTATGAAACTTTGTTATCCCTATCAAATCAACCCTACATAGCCTGCAGAAGCCATCTTCCGGATCCAAATTTCTAGTTGACTTTATATCCGAAATTAAAATATCCCAACTGTTGAACTCTACATCGCCTTCTTCCTCATTTAAGCTTTGGTGCGAGAGAAAGAAGGGATCCCTCTATAGTTCCATAAAGACATGGATGTAATAACGAGGGGTGGGAAAAAAGAAGAAGAGGAAAAGTAGTGTCCGAGGGAGGGAGAATAGCCTAGTTAGGTACGTAGTGTAAAATTTTTCTGCTTATGGTGTTTGATTCAAGAGGGTTAGTTTGGAAAAATATTGGATATAGCAATAGCAGATGAATTAACCAATGTTTGTTGTTTCTGTTTTTTTTTTTTTTTTTTAAAAACAAATGTTGTTGGTTTTATTGGAATAGAGTGCTGGTTTTAGAAGATTTTTAATTAAAAGATAATAAATGATGCAAGAAAATAATTATCAAAACACTAAAGGGGATGACTAATCATTGTATTTAATCACTCTAGCTATATTTATAAAATACTATTCATAATATTTTATGTTTTTTTCTTTTAATTTTATCCTTCAATATAAGATTGTTTTGAGAATTGAGTTTTATATTTTTTTTATTGAGTTATATACAAGTCTCGTAAAGTTAATTTTTTTTCCTCGATTTTAACTTTCAATATTAGAACTGCTGAAAATAAGGCTTTATAATTTTTTTTTCGATTATCTTTCTATGAATTTATTATAATCTCATGACTCAGGTTATTGCTTTAATAAGTTAACTTGGGTAGACTCGGGTAAATTTCTTTGCTGCTTTTTCTAATTGATTTTTTTTTTATCATTTACCATTGGGTTGTAGGGGTGATAAAAAACCAAAAAACCGAGAAAATCGGAAAAAAATAACTGAAAAAACCGAACCATGAAAAAAAACTGATTAAAATTTTGAAAAAACCGGCTGGTTCGGTTTTATAAGCCTAAAACTAAAAAAACCGAACCGAACCCAAACAAAAAAAGAGTCAAACCGGAAAAAACTGAGCCAAACCGGTTTGAACCGGTTTTTGTCCTAAAAAACCGAATCGAATCGAAACTGGTCGGTTTGAACCAATTTCAGTTTTTTTTATTTTAAAATTTCGATTTGGTTACTTTTTTGTTATATAAAAACCGAACCGAACCGAAAATGATAACCCCTATTATTTTGATTGGAAATTGAGTTTTGTAGTTTTTTTATTTATAATTTATAGTGTTATCCTGATCTTACGACTCAAGATTCGAGTTGGCAAGTTGACTCGTGTTAACACTGTTCATCTTTTGGGTTATTTTTTAATTGAATATTTTTTTAACTAAACTTCATAATGTTTTTATTTGCTTTTCATGAGATTATTCTAATCTCATGACCAGGTTTAACAAGTTTAACTGAGTAGTTGACTCGGTTAAATTTTCTATATAATTTTTAATTTATTTTTTTTTAATTTCATTTTTCAATCACTCAATCTTCTTCTTTTTTTTATTTAATTTTTTTTTTAATTTCACTCTCACTCCCATCTATCTCTATCCACAACATTCTTTCTCCACAGAAGTGAAAAAACCCTCGAATCAAAAGGCATCGATAAGCAATATTTGTCTGGTTTCAAATACAAGATGTCTTTTTCTATACTTGTATTAGATCCACTCGCGATATGCTGGTGACATGTTTTCTGATTCAAAAACCAAAATCATGGCAAAACCTATTATTATGCATTCAAAAACCAAAACTCATTAATATAAATGTCTTTTCTTAAGGATTATTTACTCTTTCCCTAACCAAATCATGGCACCTATAGTATTTATGCTTTTTCAAGACTTTCAAGCCAATGGACATGTCTAGTGGTTCCTACTCCATGGTAGTTGAGTAATGTTTTTTATATTCAGCATGATGAGAGGGCCCTTCAGCATAGACAAGCATGCATGGAAGGAATGCTTATTATTGGTTTGCAAATTGTGATGGACGATTGACATTATTTTATGTTCCATGATTGGAGGAAGTTTTTAGGCTGGAAATGGGAGGGTAAAAGC
>Ga0325403_1003969_pt1 | contig 13651 bp, 10 predicted proteins | sample PopdelMetagenome_19_FD_205665 | JGI IMG/M metagenome (GOLD analysis project Ga0325403, IMG submission 205665) | Populus deltoides microbial communities from Bellville, Georgia, United States - Xylem-PdKOR-R4 | ecosystem: Host-associated > Plants > Phyllosphere > Stem > Wood/Secondary xylem...
ATAAAAATTCAAGATTATAACATTACCTAAATGATTTCTAAAATTTCTTTGCAATAATAAAACATTCATGAAGCAAATTTGGAGCACTTATTTGAACCAAGATTTGCTTCAATCTTCAACTAAATTTCTCTTCAATTCTTTGTTCCAAATTCCGACGTTAAATTCTATAAAATAATTCATTTAAGCTCCTAAAACCTATTGAAACATTAAATGAAACTTCATTACCAAAAAGCACATCATTTATTATAAAAAAAACCAAAATAAAAACAATAAATACATATGTAAAATAAGAGACTTAATGATGCTTTTGATGCACAATCAGGTCAAGAGGAGAAAAATGCCCCTTTCCTCTAAGAAACTCGAAACTATGCATTCTTCCTTCTTTTTTATTAGTTGTTCAACATGCAAGGCTAAACACTTTTTCTTGGTTGCAAGGACACAGAAACCTTCGGATTTCAAGAACTGTGATATTTATTTTACCTTTTATTTTCATTTTATATGATGAATATGTTTGTTCTCCTATACTTATTTTTCCTATGATTGTTTATTTTAATTGCTTGAGCGGACTCTAAGTTATTATTGTAGACAATCTATTACTAAGTTTGATATCAAAACTGGAGTTGTGGTATATAAACTTGTGAAGCAACTGAGTTTAATAATTGTGGCGGATCTACGTTATTAATCTTAGGGAGAACATTCAATCAAATCAAACATAGACTGTGGACAGTTATGTTTTCTTGATTAATCAACTTATCTAGTTCTTAAGGCTGCCATTGAATTTAATTACTAGTGCGGACACTGTGGTTGTTTGATGGTTAGGGTTAGTTATACGACGGATCCGTTAACTAACCAATGTTAATAAGAGATAAATATTTAGAATATAAATTGATGTTTCATTTCCATGATCAGTTCTGATTTCTGTAGGTGGATGTGTGCTTGCAACCAAGGTTTGTTATCTTGATAATTTTCTGATTTTATTAAATTTTGTTTGATAGTTTTCTGTTTTCTTTTGCTTTAGCTTAGATAACGTCCAAACCCCCCCAAAAAAAATTGCTTATCATCTAGTATAAAAATATGACTTAAATCTTCATCATGGGATCGACCCCTTGCTTGCTCTATATGTTGTGTTTGAAGCTAGAGTAATTAATTTGTGCGACCACGACATTGCAACAAATTTTGGCGTCGTTGCCGGGAAGTAATTTTAGTTGATTCTTGTGCTATTATTTTTATTTGATGTGATTGTTATTTATTTTTCTGAAAAAAAAGAGAGAATTTTTGCTTTCTGCGGTACTGTTCATTTACGGCAGCGGTACTGTTCAAAATAGATTTTTTGGTGGAATTAGATATCGGCCTTTTGTTTGCTGAAGGGAAACAATGTTCTGAACAGGACTAGTGGTATGCACTAGCCCCACCCTATCGAGGCCAAATTCTACTATTTTCTAGGGTTTTTAGGTAGTTTTAGTGTTCTAGCGTAGGATTTTCGTATAATTTGCATTGTTTTCGATCTCTTGTGTGGTTGGTTTCTTTTGAGTTTTCTTGACGATTTATGCCTGTAGCCCGTTCTACTAACCAGAGTCAAGTGTAGGTGGATCTTGAAATAGAAAACAATTTATGTAGGTTACGAAAGGAAGCTCACGTCAACACCATGGTTGTTGCACGACAACAAACACTCAAGGAGCTTGCTGCTCCTAACGTGGAAATTCAACCATTGCATCGATAATAATGTAAACTTCAATATCAAATCTGGTTTTATACATTTGCTACCAGCATTCAACGGTCTTGCAGGTAAAGATCCTCATACTCATCTCAAGGAGTTCCATATAGTTTGCGTTGGCATGAAACCGAATGGAGTTGATGAATAACAGGTTAAGTTGAAAGCTTTCCCTTTCTCTTTAAAAGGGGCAGCAAATGCATGGTTTTTCTCCATTCTCCCAGGCTCAATTGGAACGTGGAATGCCATGAAGAAAATTTTTCTTGAAAAGTATTTTCCAGCATCTTGAGTTGCCAACATAAGGAAAGATATATGTGAGATTCGACAATCTCATGGAGAGACACTTTCCGAGTATTGGGAAAGATTTGAGCAACTGTGCATTCAATGCCCTCATCATCAAATACCCGATCAGCTGCTCATTCAATATTTCTATGAAGGATTGATGCCTACTGACCGTAGTATCATTGATGCTGCAAGTGGAGGGGCATTGATAGATAAGACACCCGAGGCTGCACGCCAATTGATCTCAAACATGGCAGCCAACTCGAAACAATTTGGCACGCGAGGAGACTTCGCAAACAAACGAGTAAATGAGGTAAGTATTTCTAACCTTGAAAATAAAGTTAATGATCTTACTTCTATTGTGCGTTCTTTGGCTTGTGGAAATGTACAGCATGTGAAAGTTTGTAGCATATGTTTCTTACAAGGACATACCTCAGACGTGTGCCTAACAATGCAAGAAGATTACATTGAACATGTTTATGCAGTTGATGGAGGATTCAACAGACAGCCCCAACATAAATACGATCCCTTTTCCAACACGTACAATCCTGGATGGAGAGATCATCCAAACTTATGCTATGGGAACCCACCTCAACAAGGCAATCAAGGCCGACGGTTCCATCCCCATGGATTTCAATCCCAACAGAATTATCAAGCGAGACAGCCCCCTCCATTCACAAACTCCAATGTTATAGGGTCGTCATCCACTGATGATCTTTGTGAGATGATGAAAACTTTGGCTTCTAATACTGTGACCTTGCAATAAAATGTCATGTCTTTTCAACAGGAAACAAGGTCAAGTATTCACAACTTGGAGAAGCAAATGGGGCAAGTAGCTTCAAGTATAGGGAAATTGGAAGCACAAATGAATGGAAAATTGCCTTCCCAAACATTGAATCCAATAGATAATATTAGTGCGATCATGCTGCGAAGTGAGAATGAACTTGAAGTGAAAAGATCGAAACAAATTGAGATGGAGGAAGAAGAAGAGATAGAAACCGAATTGAGTACAAAGAAGGAACATCCTCCTCTTCCATAAACCGAAACATCGACCAACACTCCAAAGGTAACTCCTCACTTAATGAATTTCATTTTTAAAACAATTCCACCCTTTCCTGTGAGTTCTTCTAGGTCAAAGAAATAGGACAAAGAAAAAGAGATTTTAGAGGTTTTCAAGAAAGTAGAACTCAACATTCCTTTACTTGATGCTATCAAGCAAATTCCCAAGTATGCGCCAAATTCTTGAAGGAGTTGTGTACTACCAAGAGAGCTTTCAAATTGAAAGGTCATGAAATGGTAAGTATGAGTGAAGTTGTATCTGCTGTTGTTCAAAAGAATATGCCTTTGAAGCAAAAAGATCCAGGTGCGTTTACTATCCCATGTGTTATTGGTAATGATAGTTTCAAAAGGGCCTTGTGCGATTTAGGTGCATCCATTAGTGTTATGCGTAAACATATTTATGATTCTCTTAGTCTTAAGCCTTTGAATAAAACTAGCATTATAATACAACTTATGGATCGTAGTTTTGTTTACCCACTTGGTGTGATAGAAGATGTCCTAGTCAAGATTGATGGTTTGGTCATTCCATGCGACTTTTATATTCTTGATATGGAACATGATTCTTGTGATTCATCAAACAGCACTCCTATATTGTCTGGGAGACCATTCTTGAAAACTGCCAATACAAAAATTGATTGTGGTAAGGATACTTTGTCTATGGAGGTAGGGGATAAAAAAAAATAAATTTAATTTTCATGATGCAATGACATATCCTTATAGCAATGTTTATTCTATCACATGTTATGACCAAGTTGATAAGTGTGTGCAGCAAGTTTGTGATTTTGATAGCGAGGATGGATCAAGCGTCGCTTTGATCTATGAATATGGTTTTACCAAGATAAAAGAGATGGAGAGGCATATATGTGTTCCCCGAAACATGCATGACTCAGCATTGGATTTGCAAGCTTTGCAAATTGTCCTCTATGATGCACGAGTCATTCACCCCATCATGAACAGTGAATGGGTGGCGCCTATCCTTTTGGTGCCCAAAAAGATTGGAATTACATTGGAAGAAATACAAAATGATGCTTATGATAATGCAAGGATTTACAAAGAAAAGATCAAAAGTCTTCATGACCGAATGATTACAAGAAAAGAGTTTAATGTTGGAGACAAAGTCCTTCTTTATCATTCGCGTTTGAAACTTTTTCCTGGAAAGTTGCGCTCTCATTGGATTGGACCCTTTGTTGTTTCCAATGTTTTTCCTTATGGTGCAGTTGCAATTACAAGTTTAGAAACCAACAAAGTATTCAAGGTCAATGGGCATCACTTGAAACCTTTCTATGAAGGTTGGACAATAGAACTCACCGCTTCAGTAGAGTTAGTTGAACCAATCTATAAAGAATGAGCATACAACATGTCGAGCCAATGACATAAAATAAAAGCGCTTACTAGGAGGCAACCCAGCACAAAAAAAAAGATTTGCTTTCTTTTTCCCTTATCTTTTATTTTTCGCATTTTACTTTATTTTTGTCATTCTCTTATATTCCTTTTCTTTTATTTCAACATTGAGGACAATGTTATGTTTTAAGTGTGGGGGTATTACGAGAATGTTCGTTTTCTTATTTTGATTTTCTTTGTTGTTCTAAAAAAAAAATTCTATGTTTGATCTTTTGAACTCCTATTAGTTTATGAGAATGTAAATATTACATATGAGAATTAATTGAGATGGATGAAGATATGAATTGAATGAAGGTGTGTGCATGCAAGTTTTATGGTTTAATTGGTTTAGGGATTGACTTTGAGAATATGCCATGTTGATTTTATAGTGTTATACCAATGCAAGCTTTTGAGCCTTCAACATTATATTCTTTAATTATGCATTATTTCAATGATATGTATCTCTAGAACTTGCTTCATATATTGTTGAGATTACATTCCCATTACATATATACATGAAGATGATAAAGGCATTAGGAATTTTAACCACTTGAGCCAAAAAGTCAACCTAAAGCATATTATCGGTAGTGAGCCCCTTTTGAGCTTGTTTATCTTTTCTTTGTTGTATCCATGTATAAGCCTTAACTTTTATATGTTTTCCTTTTCCCCTGGCCAAGGATTAGTAGAGCATATACTTATGATATCTCATGAAATTATGGTTGGAAATTATGTGAAAAGAAAGAAGAAGTGATGCTTGATGAAAAGATGGGCAAAGTTGCCAAAGGTAAAAAGAAAAAAGAAAAAAGAAAAAGAAAAAGAAAAAGAAAAAGTGTTCCTTTATGTTCTTAAGATTTTATGTTGAAAAAGCTTGAAATCAAAAGAAGTTAAGCATTAGTGATTAAAGATGGAAAAATTATGTGCTTTGATGGAATATCTTGTTTGAAATATCATTTTTCATAATGCTCTACTTTCTTTGATTTGAACCTTTTCCTTTACTCTCTTTTACCTCACCTTAACCTTAGCCCTATTACAACAAAAAAATAAGACTTTTTGATTCATGCATTGTTTGTAATATGTTAGTAATGGAGATGAGATTGAAGAGCAAGCTTATGGTAGAACATATTCATTGATTGAATTTGAGAGATTTAAACACATAAGCCTTAAACACGTGAGTGTTGGAGTGTATATTAATGAGAGGACCTATCACTTTGGCATGGCATAGATTTCATTTAAATCTCGACAATTAATTGAGTTTTAAAGTTTGCATGTAAATAAATTCATGAGAATTTATACTCTTTATCTTTCTTAATTGTGTTCTTGTTTATTATGCATATATTCTTGGATATTGATGGGAGATTAGAAGATTAGTCATAGTGATTTAATTTAATTTAACTTTAATTTGATTTTACCTATCCTTTCTCGAGGATGAGCAAGAGCTAAGTGTGAGGATATTTGATGCAACCTTATTATTCGATAGTTTCACCCACATTTAACTAGTGTTTTGCCTATGTTTTTTTATATAAAATGTATTGATATTCTTTGTTTTATGTTTTGAAGGTACTTTTGGATGAAAGATGCAAAAAGGAGTAAATTGGAGGTAATTGACAGATTTGACCTTCACTCGATGTTTTGTGCAGAGCGTGAGCTCTAGAGGTCCAAATGAAGTGATTCCAGTGACATTAAAAAACTAATATCCATACCTTTATCAAAATCTAAGGCAAGAAAATAAAATAAGGAAGAGCATGGAAATCGCAGCCTTCAAAGTCAAATCTCGCAATCTACCAGTGTTGACCTTCAGCCATTCCGACTTGAATATCTGGAGCTACAGAAGTCCAATTGATGCAAACTTATTTTTTTTTGGATTTCTGACTCAAAGGGATATAAACTTCCCAAATTTCATCCAAAAAAGATGTCATATAAGGGAGATATAATTTTTCAAAGATGACAACTGAATTGTGCCAGCAAACAAGTTTCGTGAAGAAACAAGTTCAAATTATGTTCCGAAGCATCTAAACCGATATCCAAGTTTTTATTTTAGAAATTTAGCTCCTCTAAGTCAAATCTTGAAGATTTCATGCAAGGCTATTTCTCCGTTTTTAGAAAAATAGTTATTGAAGTACTTAAATGTAAACAATCTACTTAAAGGGAGGATTGTTTTGTAAAATAGAGACTAGGGTTTCCTAGGATATAAAAAGAATGAGAGAAGAGAAGGGGGGCAGCCAGCCAAGAGGAGAAAAAGGCCCCCCTACTCTATGAAACTCGAAATTATGCATTCTTCCTTCTTTTTGATTAGTTGTTCAACAAACATGCAAGGCTAAACACTTTTTCTTGGTTGCAAGGACACGGAAACCTTCGGATTTCAAGAACTGTGATATTTATTTTACATTTTATTTTCAGTTTATATGATGAATATGTTTGTTCTCCTATACTTATTTTTCCTATAATTGTTTATTTTAATTGCTAGAGCGGACTCTAAGTTATTATTGTAGACAATCTATTGCTAAGTCTGATATCAAAACTGGAGTTGTGGTATATGAACTTGTGAAGCAACTGAGTTTAATAATTATGACGGATCTACGTTATTAATCTTAAGGAGAACATTCAATCAAATCAAACATAGACTGCGGACAGTTATGTTTTCTTGATTAATCAACTTATCTAGTTCTTAAGGCTGCCATTGAATTAAATTAGTAGTGTGGACACTGTGGTTGTTTGATGGTTAGGGTTAGTTATACGGCGGATCCGTTAACTAACCAATGTTAATAAGAGATAAATATTCAGAATATAAATTGATGTTTCGTTTCCATGATCAGTTCTGATTTCTGTAGGTGGATGTGTGTTGTTTGCAACCAAGGTTTGTTCTCTTGATATTTTTCTAATTTTATGACATTTTATTTGATAGTTTTCTGTTTTCTTTTGCTTTAGCCTAGATAACATCCAAACCCCCCCCCCAAATTGCATATCATCTAGCATAAAAATTTGACTTGAATCTTCCTCGTGGGATCGACCCCTTGCTTGCTCTATACTATCTTATTATTGTGTTTGAAGCCAGGGTAATTAATTTGTAAGACCATGACATCGCCACTTGTACTAACACATCTTCAACTATTCCTTTAGGCACTTTTACAGATCTATTAGCAAGTAAAAGAGTTACAAAAGTTGGTTTTAACTCACCTAGATCGAGACTTTGAAAAACCAAATATGGAAGTAAATTCACATTAGCTTCAAGATCAAGTAAAGCTTTTTCAATTTTATATTCTCCAATAAAGCATGAAATTGTAGGACAACCAGGGTCATTATATTTCAAAGCATTACTGTTTTGAAGAATGACACTTACTTGTTCGGGTAAAATGGTTTTCTTTTTCACATTTAGTTTTCTCTTCACGGTGCACAAGTCTTTAAAAAATTTAGCATAAGAAGGTACCTATTTAATAGCATCCAACAAAGGTATATTGATCCTTACCTGTTTGAAAGTTTCAAAGATTTCAGAATTGTGATCGATTTTCCTTTGTTTGCTCATGGCATGAAGAAATGGAAGTGCTGGTAGGGAATCGGTCTTTTCTTTGCAATGTTCAGGTTCAACCTTTTCCTTACCCTCAGAGATTAACTCATCATCTTTCTCACAAGGTTTAAGAATAGGTTTTTCAATAACCTTACTACTGCAGAGAGTAGTGACTGATTTGACTTGATCCACGTGTTGGCTTTCGGAGCTACTCGCACTTGAATTGTATTGCTCTTTGAGATTTTGCTATGGTTGAGATGGAAACTTACCTTTCTCCTGAAAACTGAGAGCAGATGTGAACTTTGCAAAAGTATCTTTCAAATCTGCCATAGTTTGATCATTTTGAGTGTTAATTGTCTCTTGCTTTTCAATGAATGCATGCAATGTTTCCTCAAGATTTCTTCTATGAGGGGGAGCATAAGGAGGTGCATATCCATGAGAATTTTGAAAATTATGGTGTGCTTGAAATGATGGCTGTGAAGTTTGTGCATTCCTGTTACCACTCTTCCAACTGAAATTTAGATGATTTCTCCAACCAAGGTTGTACGTTTGCGAGTATGGATTATGATTTGACCTTTGGAAACTGTTTAAAACATTGGCTTGTTTATGAAGACATTCCTTAAAAGAATGCAAAGTTGGACAATCATTGGTTGAATGTTCATTAGTTTAAAAATTTGACACATAATTTCTTAAACAGATTTTAATTTACCACTCTTTTTTTAATTCTAGTGCTTCAACTTTTCTCGCTAAAAATGCAAATTTGGCTTGGAGGTCATGGTCTTCCTTAAGATTGTACATACCTCCATTAAATGTATGAGGCTGAGTTTTAACTGGAGCCTCATAAGTGCTCGTACTGTTCCAATTTTGAGCATTTTCAGCTAACAAGTCTATGTACTCTATTGCTTCATTAGGATCTTTATCTTCAAAAGTTCCATTGCATATAAATTTCACCATTTGCCTATCTTTAGGTGTTAACCCTTTATAAAAATATGAAATCAATCTCCATATTTCAAAACCATGATGAGGACAAGTATTAAACAAATCTATATACCTATCCCAACACTAGTAAAATGTTTCTTCTGGTTTTTAAGTAAAAGTGGTGATTTATCTTTTGAAAGAATTTGTTCTATAAGAAGGAAAAATCTTCTTAAAAAACTGTTGTTGCATTTCATCCTAAGTGCGAATGGATCTTAACCTAAGATTTTGTAGCCACGTTTTAACTGTCTTTTAATGAAAAAAAAAAAGTTTTAATCTGATGGTTTTCATGCTACAATTTGAGTCATTATAAGCATTACAAACTTCTTCAAATTCTCTCAAATACAAGTATGGATTTTCTAAACATTTTAATACGCATAATAAAATTATTGCATGCTTCAATTCTAATTGTTAGCTTTATATGCAACTTAAAATAATATTTATAACACTTAGAAATATTAAATTTAAATCCAATTTGATAATTTCCCAAATATAATAAATTTTATTTAATATAGATTCATTTATTGAAAAAAAATATTTTTTAAAATTTAATAAGAAAATTAATCATATTAAAATTCTCATTAATATCCTAAACTATTTTAGGATTAATTAAATAAAAATATTTTTGTTTAAAAACTCTCTTTACTTAAAAAAAAAACCATATTTCTAAACATTATTTAATTAAACATTTTAATTAAATCCTAATCCTATTAGGATAGGACAAAACTCAAAAAGTTTGATTTAAAAATTTTAATTTAATCCTAATCTAATTAGAAAAATTAATTCTATAATTAATTTAATTTAGGGTTTCAATTTTAATATAAAACCATTATTTTGTATATGAATGAGTAAAATCATAATTTCAACCCCAAATATGCCTAAAAGTAATTAGAAATAAGTTGCGGGGGTAGATACGTAATTTTACCTCTCAAAAACCCTAATCTAAACAACAAGGACATAATTGTAATTTTTCCCATGGCATCTTCTTGTTGTTGCTGGCGTGATCCGTCCACATCAATGGCAGTCGTTACCAGCGGCAGCAGTACTACTGCTATACCTAGTGGCAGCACAAAGCAATCTCTTGCGCTACTCTATTATGGCGCTGTTGTGGCCTTCTGCCAGCAGCGATTGGCTGTGAGCGTAGCACAACAAGGCGCATTAGTGACCCTGGCATCGCTGCTGGTGGCTATTGCATCCACCTAAAAGATATTTTTTTTAAATCAGTGGTAAATTATGACCAAGTTTAGACTAAACAGTAACTAGAAAAAATAATAAGAGAAAAAATATAGTTTTAGAAAAAATAAATTTTCACATAAATTTAATTCGCAGTTAACAACAATAACAATTAAAATATGCAATCAATAACTCTAATTGTCTAACGAAGACTCTGTTATCATTGTTGGGTTCCCGAATATCATACACAGTGGAAATAATAAAACAAAATTATTTAGGAGTCCTTAGGATCCTATTAGACAGATCTAGAGTTTTTTAGGGATTTATTACTTGAAGATTTGATCTTCTTTGGCTTTGAATAATTCTTTAAAGTTTGGGTTGTCACAAATCACCTAATTGTCCGGTCTTCAACGATAATCCACATGAACCACCAATGAAAAATCTCATAAATCTCTATTTAGAAGAGAAAAATTGTTATGCCTAAAGTGTTAGCTCTTTACTCTGTGACTTACATAGTTTTTTATCTAACAAACAACCACTCAAAAATAAGAGGTATATCTTACTATTTATAAGAAAATTTGAAAAACCCTAAATTAGAAAAATATCAATTTGCCCCATGAATAATGTCCATATATTAATTCAGGATAATTTTATAAATTAACTCAATCAAGTCTTTACTTGAATTTTTTAAGTTGAGAAATATAATCCATGTATTAATTATATTCTAGTCCTTAATTTCTAAAATATATTTTAATCAAGTTATACTTAATTAAATCATCTCAATTTAATTTCTGTCTAATGGTTCTTAACGTATGTGACCCATTAGGTTCCTAATATGTTTGTCCAAATATAAATTCTAATTCTAATTAAATAAATTAAATTATTTAATTTATTATCAATTCAATAATTGATTATTTATATTTGAAGATTGGGTACATCGTCTAGTAACGTGCCATTATCTTCCAAATATTAAAAAAAATCATTAATGGTTTGACTTAACCTTTTAGTGACTAGTTTCTCAGTGTAATCAATATCCTTTCATCAATAATATTTCAATTAACATTAAAGCATGGAGTATGTTTGTCATGTTAAATCATGTTTGTTCCATACATTATAGTCATTGATCATTATGAGATTTGAAATTTTTTTCAAATCTCATTCCACATTGGCCAAGGTTTCTCTGTCAATATTATTCTAGAACATATGAAATATTTTTTCTAATTCACCTAGGGTGATGAATCCTATTTTGATTACTCAAGTACCTTCGTTTAGATCATGTTATACTCAATGTCTACCCTTTCGTTACCTCGATTAAGATAATATGTAACAAGATCAAAGTATAGCATTCTCTGTATAAGATAACTTAGTGATCTCAAGTTTAAAGATCACTTACACAACCGTTACATACGTGATATCTCCATATAAAATTCTCATATTAGTTCTATGTATCCCTTATACATTAACTTACAAGAACAATTGCTTCATTTAATAAAAAAAGAACAAAATATGTATCAATATTTATGACTCTAATAATTATCCAGTATTTAAGAGAGCATCAATCAAGAAAATTTTAGAAACGATGCTTTAATGCAACAAGAATCTCATAATTATAACAACTTTATATTTGTTTTTGCAAAACATTTTTGTTCCATTAAATTTATCTTTACTCTAATTTTATAAATCAAATAGTAGATTCATTAATCTAGTATTATATGAATAGTAAAGATAAATTAAGTCTTTATTAATAATAAACATATATTTACATGAATATAATGATTTTACGTGCAACCAATCAATTGACTATAGAGCATATTAAACTAAGAATATATGGGTGGTGCTTAAATTTACTTGACTAACCCATTGAATCAGGATTTGGTGACTTGTTGAAAAAGTTCAGTCGTGACTAAAAAACTGCAGAACAAATGTCAGATTTTGAACCCGTTTGAAAACATGATATAAACCATGTTCTCTCAAATTTTGATTTTTTTTGTTAAAAATTATATTTTTTTATATGTTTTATATTGTTTTGATATACTGATCACAAAAATAATTTTTTTAAAAATAAAAAAAATATTATTTTGATACAAATTTAAACGAAAAACATTTTAAACCGCAACCGCTACTACAATTCCAAACGGCCCAAAGAATACCAGAATTCAAAGCATCGGCACAATAACCATTAGAACGTCAAGATTTGAATAAAATAGCAGGAGTGACCAAGGTTGTTAAAAATGTGTTTTTAACACGACACGAAAAATACAAAATAAACTCGGATCGTAAAATCGTAAGGAAAATTTTTTTCATAGATAGTTCAAGCACTTTAAAATACATGGTTCAAATAAAATTTCATATATAATTTAAATAACTTTTCATTAACTAACAATTAATAAACTTAAAACAAACAATTTGCTGGTGTGTCATGTAAACTAAAACTTACGTCATTGCATTCATTTTTCTCATTGTTCCTTAGACATTCATCAATATTAGTATCATCAAGATAATTATTACCAACAATAATATTATAAATATTAGTGTTCTTATTAGTATCAACACCAATATTGTTTGATCCTAGAAATTCATCTATGTGGTGTTGTATTTATTTTTTATCCTTATTGAATTTAGTTTTTTATAAGAATTTTTATTTTTGAATTATATTAAATATAAATCCGAGATAATTATTTTATATTATTTTTTAATTTGCTATTTTAATTGTCTTTCTAACAATACAAATGGTCCTTTCCAATTACCTTAGTTTTAGAATTTTTTTACTTATTTGAAATCATTGATGTTACATAATTTTTTTTTAATGTTATGAAAAAATTAACTAGGCGTGGGGTTTAACAAGTTTATTTATTTTTGTATTTGAAAAAAGCTTTTGATTTTTTTGATTTTCAATTATTTTTTTAAAAAATTAATTTTGAAGTCTTAAAAAAGAAAGAAAAAGGGACATGATAAATGACCGTCCCGCACGTGCCACCCAGGCAATCACAATCTCTCCGCTCTCTTTCTCAAATCATCATCATCGTCAGTCTTCTTCTTTCTTCTCCTCTTTCACTTTCAAGCTCATCTCTTGCACTCTATTTGTCATGACTAACAACTCAGTGTCATTTCCATGACTTTTGCTCATTACTTAGTTGTCATTCCCACTAACCCTCAAATCTCACAAAAGCTTCACTCTTTAGCAACTCTTTCTCCTCTAGTCCTCCTCCCCTCCTCCACCTCATCCCACCCCACTTTTTTTTTTTTAATAAAAATCACTTTGATTTAACTTTCTCTTCTACTTTGCTGAAAACTAAAGCACGCAAGCTATCTATATTTCCCAAATTCCGTCAAATTAGACACAAAGGTAAACTCATAATTTAATTATATATTTTATTACTTTTCAAATAAATTATAGGATGACTTAATTGATTTGGAATAACTGTTTTAAGAAAAGATGAAAGCAAAAGAATTAGAATTGTTAATAATTTTTTATAATTTTATCAAACTTGATAAATTCAATTCAAGTTTGACTGATTTTCATCCAGTTTTATAATTTTCATGTTTTTTATTTAATTTTACATATTTAT
>Ga0325403_1003971_pt1 | contig 13649 bp, 10 predicted proteins | sample PopdelMetagenome_19_FD_205665 | JGI IMG/M metagenome (GOLD analysis project Ga0325403, IMG submission 205665) | Populus deltoides microbial communities from Bellville, Georgia, United States - Xylem-PdKOR-R4 | ecosystem: Host-associated > Plants > Phyllosphere > Stem > Wood/Secondary xylem...
AATATTATAATCCATCACATGCCATATATAGATACATATTAATGGTTACATACAGTATGATACATACCATTTCTTATGTACACACCCTCTGGGAAATCTACTGGAATCTCTCCTTCGATTGCACTAACGTTAACAGCTTCTCCAATTTCTTCAACAGGTGCCAAGTTGCTCTATAATATATATGATCAATGTTAATTTTTCTTTTTAAGAAAGATATTATTGGTTCTTAATTGTGTACAATCCATGAACTCATCTTGAATGTCATGTACTGAATATAACTCATAGTATACTTACTTTTAGCTTGTTGCTGAAGCAACAATTACCCCAGGCGGCAAATTCAAAAACTATCAGAGTTTGCATATACATTCATTTGAGCATAAATATTGATCAAGTTCATTAAAAATTATGTATTCTCATTGGAAAATGGAGTAATAATACCTGAGAAGGGAGCAATGGTTGATCAACGAATTGGAATGCAGAATCGACAAATGCATCCAACATTTTCCTGGAAGTGTTTTTCATGCTTTGGGAAACGTCAATCTTCATTTGCAGTTGATGCAGCTCGTTGAAGAAAGGCTGGTGACATACAAAAACGAGCCATCAGACTTCATTTACAATAACCATTAACATTTCAGAGTTCAAGGTCGATTGTCATACCTTAAACGTTGAGGATAGTGAGGTTTTGAGTCGATCAAATCTCTCAGAGGCAAAAGGCTTAAGAACTGATCCATTTACTTGCAAAGAAACACAAGAGAATGCCGCCATCTAATTACTTACGTATGCCGACGCCAATTGTCCTTGTATTAGCTTAGTAGAGGAAACAACCTCCTGCCCTATTTATTAGCCATGGCTTCATAAACGTTTCAAATAGCAGCATTCCTGCCTTTTCATTATTGATTACTATTTTTTTTTGGAAATATTCATTATTGATTATAGCGACGTCATGATCTCCTCAGAGGACGTTGTCTAATTAATGCTCCCTAACTATATAAGACATAACAAGCAATAGGACTGAATCTACTTGGAAGGGTTGTAAAAATAAGTCTGCTTACAGAGGAGAAAAGTTCAAAAGATCACTTTCGATAATGCCATGATGGGTATCAGACAAACTTACTTTAAAAGAAAGTAGGGCTTGGAATATTCTGCTTGAAGGAGAAGAACTATATATTAAACAGAAGTATCTTTCAGCAAAACATGGTAGATTAGTTGGTGAGATAAGACCAACGGTAGTTACTTGGGATCTTTGCATGTTAAATTCACCTCACAAAAAGTAAGTGTAATATTATCCCTGGTCTATTCAGTTCATTTGCGGACGAATCTGTGCGATCTTTTCGATGTTTTTTTAATTTTAAATAAGACACTAGACTAGAGTATTATAGTGGAATGAATTTAACCTTACTTTACAAAATACTAGTTAATGACTAGTTGCTCTATGTGTTAGTTCTTGAAGGTTTTCAAACCTATGATCTAACAAAAAGGGTATCAAACTGTGATCGCATGCACCAATAAGAAGACAAATCGTCAACGAGTACGATTTTAGATCCTACAATGAGACATATTGCAAGTGATATCGTATAATTAATTAATAGGAATAGCCCCTTGCCTTATTGGAGACTTAAGGTTGCGATATAATTGTGTTTTTTAGTTTTTTAGTTTTAAATTATTGTTTTTTATTTATTTTTAAATATCGTTTTAATATATTGATATTAAAAATAAATTAAAAAAATATTATTTTAATTAATTTTTAAATAAAAAAACACTTCAAAAAAATTCCACCACACTTCTAAACATACACTAACTTAATTGAAGTGATCTTTGGCTACACCCTCTATCGTTTGATATTATGTGTATATAGAAAGATGTTTTGCTGTCTTTCAAGCTATAACTCAATCAAGTTCAAAGAAAAGTCATATTGAAATCAACCTCGACAATCTCCTTGCTAACCCTGGCTTAAGAAGACCAATTTATGAATACCATATAAATGATAGGGATGCAATCCGAAGAGCTTATCTACAAAAAGGTCCTTGTCAACCTTCACACTATGATTTTTCTCAAAAACAATTTGGGAATATATCAACACTACGACGCTTTAATCCGACTTGGTTTGGTGCATACCCAACATGGTTAGAGTACAGTATAGCCAAAGATGCTGCCTTTTGCTTGTATTGTTACCTCTTCAAGTCAAAAGGGGGGTGTTGATTCGTTTGTGGGTGATGGGTTTTCAAATTGGAAAAAAAGGAAAGATTTGATCTTCATATTGGAAAGTCTAATAGTAATCACAATGCAGCTCGGATAAAATGTGAGAATTTGATGAATGAAAAACAAAGTATCATAATTTTGTTGTCTGAGCAGACAGTAAAGAGTCAAAGTAATTATCGAACTCGATTGAATGCTTCAATAGAGTGTGCTCGTTTTTTGCTGCACCAAGGACTTCCATTTCGTGGCCATGATGAATGTGAATGTTCAAGCAACCAAGGAAATTATCTAGAGCTATTGCATTTCCTTTCCAGAAACAATGAAGTTATTAAAAGAGTTACTTTCAGTGAAGCTCCTAAACATAACAAATTGACTTCTCCTGATATTCAAAAAGACATTACTCAAGCTGCTGCGGAGGAGATTACAAATGTGATTATCAAAGATCTAGGTGACTCATTATTTTCAATTTTAATTGATGAGTCACGTGACATATCAATCAAGGAACAAATGGCAGTTGTTATACGATATGTAGACAACAATGGACATATAATTGAATGTTTTCTTGGCATTCAACATGTGTCAGATACAACTGCTAGTTCACTCAAGGCAGTTATTGAAGCTTTGTTTTCTAAACATGGGCTAAGTATATCAAGATTGCGGGGTCAGGGATATGATGGAGCTAGTAACATGCGAGGTGAATTCAATGGCTTGAAAGCACTTATTCTAAATAACAATCCAAGTGCATATTATGTACATTGTTTTGCTCATAGACTTCAATTGACTCTTATGGTTGTTACAAAGAAGCACAATGAAGTTGGAGATGTCTTCAATTTTATTTCTAGCATTATAAACATAGTTGGAGCATCATGTAAAAGGATGGAGGTGATTAGAGAAAAACAATATGCTAGAATTATTGAAGGACTTGAAAATAGGGAAATTTGTAGTGGACGAGGCTTGAATCAAGAAACTTCTCTTAGAAGGTATGGTGATACTCGTTGGGGCTCCCACTATATTACAATTATTCGTTTACTTGCAATGTTTTCATCAGTTCTTGATGTGCTTGAGATTATAAGGAAGGATGGGATGAACTCAGAACAGAGAACGGAAGCGGTCATTTTAATAGGTATTATGGAATCATTTAATTTTGTGTTCATGCTTCATTGTTTGAAAAGGATACTAGCAGTTACTAATGAGTTATCACAAGCATTACAAAGAGAAGATCAAAACATAGAAAATGCTATAAGTTTATTAAAAACATCAAAGGAACGATTCAAATTGATGAGAGAGAATGATTGGGAATCTTTACTGGAAGAAGTGTCATCTTTTTGCATCAAACATGATATTGATATTCTAAACATGGATGATGAGTACAAGCTTCGTGGGCGTTCAAGGCGAAAATCTCAAGGGATTACAAACTTACACCATTTTCGTTATGAATTGTTTAACAATATCATTGACATGCAACTTACTGAGTTGGATGATCGTTTTACCGAGACGAGTATGGAGTTACTTCTTTGTGTGGCATGTTTAAGCCTAAATGACTCTTTCTCTACTTTCAACAAAGAAAAGCTTATTCGCCTTGCTCTTTTTTATCCTAGTGAATTCTCTATATATAGTGGACCTTATAGTACTTGGTGACCAACTTGATACGTATATTATTGATCTACGTGGTGATGATGAGTTCTCTGGTATTGAAGGTATTGCTAGTCTTGCAAAGAAAATGGTAAAAACAAAGAAGAATTTGATATTTCCATTAGTATACATGCTTATTAAATTGCCATTACTTCTACCAGTTGCAACAGCTACAGTGGAGAGAGTTTTTTCTGCTATGCATATTGTCAAGAGTAGATTGCGAAACAAGATGGGAGATAAGTGGATGAATGATAGTTTGGTTGCATACATTGAGAAAGATATCTTTGATAAGATTGATAATGAAGTTATTATGAAGCGATTTCAAAATATGAAAACTCGAAGAGAACAATTATAATGTAAGTTTTTTATTTTAAAAGTATTTTTATATTAATTTTACTTGATATGAATTATTATATATGTTTTGAATTGATTTCTAATACATGTCTATATAATATAGTATTTATTAATAATTTTCCCTCTCATTTAAAAAACTCTGGCTCCGCCACTGTGCACACATCAAATACAACATTTTCACGTCCAGTGTGCACATATCAAATGCATACCTATCGAATGATATCAAGATCGCACTTTATAATAATCATATAAATACAAATATATAATTCATGAATACTTTTGAATATATATTAATATCAATTACTCAAATTCTATTAACAAATTTCAAAATAAATGTATAGATGCAAATTCATAAAAACTTATAAAACACATTAATATCAATTACTCACGTTCACAGGACAAGTTCACACTAGTATTCAACCACTTTCCTTACAAAGAAGTTGGATGTTGATCCCTAAAACACCTACACGTATTTAAACACAACATCGAGTTAACTTCAAATTCAAATGAAAGCAAATAAAACTTGATATCTCTCCTAAAAAGAGTTTTAGGAGATTTCTCACTAGTAGTTTATATAAATTATTATTAAAGAATGGATACTTGGAAGTCTTCTAGTTTACGATAACTTGACCTTAAAGAACCTGAGCGCATCTCCAAAAACAATATAAGCTTTAGGTAATCTTTTCTCAAACCTAAAACAACCTTGGATTTTTAAGTTTATCATTTATGCTACATGTATGTGTTTTGAAAAACTGAACAATGATATTAAAGTCATCGTTAGACAGTTAGGGTTGTCAATTATATGTTTGAATTGTTATTGACATTGATTGTGAATTAATTTTATGTGCAAAATTATTTTTCTCACGTTTTTTTAAAAAATTATTTTTCTCCAATTATTATTTCGATCAAATTTGGCTAGAGTTTTCTAGATCTGGAAGGATTTATGAAAAATAAAAATAAAAAGGTGGTAGCTCCAACGACAGTGTTAGGTCTGTTGGCACTTGCTACTGTGATGCTGCCTCACTAGGTGCAACACCTAGGTTGCTACAGTGCCACCACCAATAGCACCTGATCGGCTGGAGCTTATTGCTGGCATAAGAGGCAGCAACATTTGGCTATTGTCCCATTAGACACAGTGATTATGAGCGATTAAAACTAAGTTTGTCAATTCTGTTTCGCTTCGTCCGGAATGGCCAAAACATTTCATACCAATTCAAAAAACAAAACAAAACAAAACAAAACAATTTTCATGTCATTTCAAATCTCGGTCTGTTCCGTATTTTTCGGATAAATTTCGGCCAGACTGTTCCAGTTTCATTTCACATATTCCGTTCCGCACTTGAAAAGCCTTTGAATCAAATTAAATTTGGTTCAATTTGATTAATTAAACCACCTAAGTATAAACTATAAAAAACTCTTTTTCATTACTATTTTCAATAACAATGATATTAATAATAATATTGAAAATGATTATTACTATTTTCATTAACAGTGATATTAATTTTTGAAATTAGATTTATCACTAATATATATAGTTTATATTCATGTTGTTTTTTTCATGTTTATACTTTGTAGGAATTTGAGCAAAACAAGGGATGTTTTAAATCTCATTAGCCTAGATAATATTGAATTATTGAATGAATGGATTTGTGAAGAATCTAGCCTTCTTGATGGAGAGGATATAAGTTGGAAGACTATTGAATCACCTTTGTCTACTTTAACTTTAGAGGATGAAGAGATATGTTTTGATGACGAGAATGAGCTTGGTGGAAATGATCAATTATTGAAATGTTTATATGGTGACTTTCCCTACATACCACCACAAGATCAAGATCCTTATTTCTATTTTAATGATGGAGATGATGTTTGATTTATGTTTCTTTTGTGTTAAAACATTTTACTTTCATAATATTTTGGTATTTTGTTTAAGTTGAATTACTTTAAGTTAAAGTTCTATTTAATCTTGACTATTTAGGAGTATTTTAAATTTTGAAATTATATTTGTTTGACATTGTGTTTGTATTGCATAATTTATAATTAATTTATCTTGAATTTGAATTACGTTTGTTGAATTATATATATACATGAACAGTAAAACCCCGAAACGGCACGTCGAAATGCTCTAAAACCGAAATATTCCATTGCAATTGAAAAAACAAAACACTTACCGAAACAGAATTGACAACCTTGATTAGAACCAACGTGAGGCTACTGCCTCACGCTAGTGGTAGATGCAGTATGAAGGTGTTGCCCTGCGTTGCAGGTGACACAGCGGCAGCCCTTGTTGTCACTATTGATGTTGTTGATATTGATAGGCAAGGACCCCACTGCCAACAACAGCTAGAGAGAAAGAAGAAGAGGGGAGAAATTATTATTTCATCCCTAATTCTATGATATGGTTTTATAGGGCAGAATTATGATTCTATTCTTGTGGCTAATATACCTTATTACAATATAGTACCTTGAGCAAAATTATGATTCTATCGTTAGACATATAAAATATTGATTTTATTTTGAAATTAAAACCCAAAATTAAATTAATTGTAGAATTAATTTTTCTAATCAGATTAAGATTGAATTAAACTATTTAATTCATGATTTTTATTTTTGATTTATCCTAATTAGATTATAATTTAATTAAATTCTTCAATTAAAATATTTTAGAAAAAAAATTCTAAATAAAAAGACTTTTTAAGTCGAAAAGCTTTAATTAATTGATCCTAAAATAGTTTAGGATGTTAATAAGAATTTTAATATGATTATTTTTTTATTAAATTTTGAAAAATAGTTTTTCAAGAAATTTGTATTAAATAAAATTTTTTGAGTTTGGAAAATTATCAAATTAGATTTGATTTAATATTTCTAACTATTAGAAATATTATTTTAAAATTGCACATAAAGCCTATAATTAGAATCAAAATATGCAATGTATTTATGTATGCATATTAATGTGTTTTATGCATGATGGATGGTTATGGACATTAAAAGATCAATGTGATTGGGTCGAAAAGTTGTAATATTAAATTGGGCTTGTGTGTCCTGCTTTTTCTCTCTCTTTTTCTGGGTTGTAAAATTATTTTCGCATATAATTCCCCTTGAAAGTAAGTGGAGGTTTCTTTTACAATTATGTAAATGTTATGTAATTTAGAAATGTAGGAATTTAGATAGGAAAATCTCTATTGTAATCCAAGACAAAGAAAGAACGGAAGTAAAGGCTACAATCGTGGTGCTCTCAAAGAACTTATAAAGATTTGCGGCAATTATCTATGTTTTAACCCTCTATTTCCCTTCGATGACTCAAAAAAATTAGTTTAGATATGTCCATAATAATCTAATTAAAATGGCATGCTAGGGGTGTATGTTTATATATAATTATTATTTATGATATCTCATTAATGCTATAAAATGAGACTTATTTAAAATAATAAATCTCTCATTAATATATTAAGTACATATTGAGAACAAGATTTGTTGCCTTCTGATTTTATATGCATAAAATCAAAGTTCTATTAATGGATGACTTATTGAGCTACTTAATGTTACCACTAATCAAATATATTTAATGCTATGAAATTAGGTCATATTTAATTAACTTATATAATTTGAATGATTCACTTATGATCATATAAAATTAGAGGCGGTAGTTAGGCAAAACATATATGATTCATGCATAAATATTTATAATCAAATTTAGATAAGTTCTTCTCAATAATAATTTAGTCTCCCACTATTTTGTTATAAATTAATAGCACACACTATTAATTTGGGAAATCTCATTTAGATCTCTTAATAAGCTAGGATTCAATTTAATTTATTCGACCTTGAGTAACTAAACAAATCAAAAAAAATTCAATTGGGTAGATAACATAGTTTATCAATCACATCTCTATATGATTTTTACATTAGTTAGGTGACAACTCTTTATCTAAACATATATGTGACTCCTAGATTAGTTATGTGACAACTCTTTATCTAAACATATACATGCACATAATGATACAAGTAGGCAACATAAGACAACTTATTTTATCTAGCACATTGTACAAAATTAATACACACAGAAACTACCCAAAATGGTACTTCACCTTATATAGATAAATACACACAGAATAGGCTTGACTTGTAAGTAATTTATATGAACTGCCTTTTTTTCTCAATACTAACAGAAGCAAAAGCAATGAATTGCAGAGGATACAAAGTTGATATATACATAGACACATTTAATGAACATAAAAATAAACTAGATAAGGCGCCCAACAACTTCTTTATTTTTAATATACTTAACTGATAACACTACCATTTCTTTTAACAAGTAACAAATAATTATATGGTAGATTTTTAACAAGGCAACAGATAGATATACCCTAAAGTTTCAACTTAAGTAGAACACTTTAAATCAGACCTAAGTTTTCATTCACACCCTAACAATTTCTGCCTCAACATATCTATTATTATAAGATATGATCCAATCTCTATTAGGTTTGTTTTTGAAATGTAGTGCATGAAAAATTCCTTTTTATCTCTCTCTCCAGATGTGACTAGATCTTCCAGAAATTGAAATTGTTAATTTTAATCCTACAAAAAGAGTATTTGGACCTGCATTAATTAATTAGCCACTCAATAACAAATTTTGATAACTAGCTTTAGAAAAATAAGAGTGATCTCATTAAGCAATTCATTTTTAAGTAAGGTTGTAGCCACTAGCCACTATGAAATATAAATATAGTGTTGATATTGTTAAAATTAAACTTGATTTCTAGTTTTTCTAAAAAATAGAGGAATCGGTCCATCAGTTGGATTAAATAAATTGATCGACTAGTTGAGAAATGATTGACTGGTTCAGCTAGCAGAATACAATTTATGTTAATATTAGGATATCCTAGTATTAGTTTAATTCCTTAATTGTCTAGGACTCAATGCCTATAAAAAGACTTATAATTCAACATTATTAAGGAGCACAAGAGAAAATAACTAAGAAAGCTTAGAGAGAAACACTTAATAAAAGTATTCCTTCCTTTCAATCCTTTTTTTCTTTTTGAGTTTTTTACTTTGCATTACTATTTTTGATCTTCTACCGCACTCATCTTTTTTTCCAATAAGTGGTATCAGAGCTTAGGTTTGATTATTTAACATGGTCAATCCAAACTTCCCACTTCAATGTCCTAGGTTTGAACAGTCCCTCACTTTTTTACATAGTAGAATAATGGAAGGGTGGATGGAAGATTAAGAGAGTAAAAGCACTCTTGTTCATCTAATATAATTTCTAATTTCTCTCGTTCATGTTACTGATTTCTTTTCCCTTTCTCTTTTTATTTTTTTCATTTGTTGTATATGTATTTATTGGACATCTTAGAGCCCCTATATGGAAGCTCTATAATTTGATGGTTCTCAGTTTAACTACAACTTCTCAAGGCCAATAACTCCTCCTAATGCATAGAGACATTCTCCAACAGGTAGCAACTGATGGTGGAAAATGATGATCCTATATGTGAGAAGCTTGTATAGCAATGTTGTGGCATCTAGGAAATGCGTGAATTTTCATTTGTTAAGTATTCATAAAGAAAGCCTAACTTGCTATTTTTTTGCTGGCACCATGTGATTTATATATTTATGTACTTATGGAAGAAAAATATTAATACACAACGAGAAAAGGAGAGGTGGTTGTATAAGGTGATGATGTTTCTTTATATTTTCTCTAGATGGTTGGCTTGTGCTGTATTATTATGTAGTTCTTATATCTTTGTTTGTTATATGGTTTCACAGATGTACATTCACGATCAGTTTTTTTTTTAGTGTATTTATTACTTAGTGATTGATGTATTGTTGCTACTTTATTAGATAAAGCAAGCAAGATTGATATGTCAATCAGTCAACTGCATGAAGTAAACCAGTCTACTAGTTACACTAACAATGGCAATCCAAAATCTAGGTTTGATAAATCAAAAGTTAAATGCTATAATTATCAAAAGGTAGGTCATTATGTTAAGGATTGCTGCATTTCAACCAAGAAGGTTGAAAAGAATGTAAATCTAGTGATAGAAGAAGCAAAGGAAGTCACCTTATTATTAATGCATAATGAGAGAATGCAAGACAAAGAGAGCATATGGTATATAGACAATAAAGCTAACAACCACATGTGTGGAGACAAAGACAAGTTCATGGAGCTTGATGAAGCAATTAGAGGTCATATCATATTTGCGGATCATTCAAAGGTTGCCATCAAAGGAAAAGGTATAATTTTGATTAAATTAAAATATGAAAGTCATCAATTTATTAGAGATGTCTATTATATATAATAACGGTGAAAAATAACATATTGAGCTTAGGACGATTGTTGGAGAAGGGGTATAAGATTAAGATGAAAGATTGTATTTTAACATTACTTGACACTAAATGAGCAATGATTGCAAATATAGTCATGACAAAGAATAAAATGTTCTTGCTAAACATAGAGACTGAGATGTCTAAATACCTAAATGCATGTGTGAAATATGAGACTTGGCTTTGACATATGAGACTTGGGCATGTAAACTTTAATAGCTTAAAGATGATAGCAAAAAAAAAAAAGATGTTGAAGGGTTTACCATCCATTATACATCCAAATTAGTTGTGTGAAGGATGTTTAGTGGGAAAGTAATTTCGCAAGAGCTTTCCGAATAAGTCTACATCAAAAGCAAGTCAACCCCAATAAAAAATAGAAGGCGATGTTTCTGATCCTATCAAACCATCTTTGTTTGGTAAAAATCTGTATTTTCTACTTTTTATTGATGATTATAGTAGAAAAACTTGGGTTTACTTCTTAAAAAAAAGTTTAATGTGGTTAGTTGTTTTAAGAAGTTTAAGGCATTAGTTGAAAAGAAAATTGGTTATTTTATAAAATCACTTAGGACGGATAGGGAGTGAATTTTGTTCTAATGATTTTAATCATTTTTGTGAAGATCATGGTATAAAGAGACTCCGAATGATGCTTAAATTCTCAAAACAAAATGGTGTAATAGATAGAAAGAATAGAAGCATCCTCAACATGGCAAGAAGCATACTCAAAAACAAGAAGATTTCTAAAGAGTTTTAGGCCGAAGCTATATATTGTGTTATCTACTTGTCAAATAGGTGTCCTACTAAAGGCTTGAATGACATGACTTCACAAGAATCATGGAAAGGAAGAAAGCCTAGTGTTTTTCATTTGAAAGTTTTTAGGAGTAATGACTATGTGCATTTAGATGATCAAGTAAGGATCAAGCTAGATGATAATAGCAAAAAGATGATCTTTGTAGGCTATGCCCAAAAGTCCAAATGATATAAGCTCTACAACACCAATAAAGGAAAAATAGTGATTAACAGAGATGTTGAGTTTAATGAAGAAGAAGCATGGGATTGGAAGGTAGATGATGGTGAGAAATATAATTTTCTATCGATTCTTGATAAAAATAATGAGAGCTATGAAGATCATCAAGAACAAGCTATACCTTTATAATCACCAATGGTGTCATCTTCACATTTATCTTCTTCTTCTAGTGAAAGCTCAGTAGTGGTACTCTACCAAGTCCATCAAAAAAGATGAGGAGCCTTGATGGCTTATATGAGGTAGCTAATTCTATTGATGATGATGTAACACTATATTGTCATCTTGCTACATATGATCCTATAGTGTTTGAAGAAGCAATAAAGGATGCAAAATAGAGAATTGCTACGGATGAGGAGATTGCATCACTTGAAAAGAATGACACATGAAAATTGGTTCCAAGACCAAGAAAAAAAAAGCCAATAGGTGTCAAATGAATCTACAAATAAAAGAAGAATGCTAAGGAGAAGTAGAAAGATGCAAGGCAAGGTTATTGACAAAATGCTATAATCAAAATCATGTGATTAACTATGATGAAGAATCTATCAAATGGATGTCAAATCAGCCTTTCTTAATGGTTTTCTTGAAGAACAGGTCTACATTGAGCAACCAATGGGATATGAAGTGAATGAACATGAAGACAAGATATTAAAGTTGAACAAAGCCTTGTATGGATTGAAGCAAGCCCCAAGGGCTTGGTATAGTCGCATTGATGACTATTTTTTAAAGAATGGATTTATTAAATGCCCTTACGAATATGTTATCTATGTAAAGATAAAAAAGAATGGTGATATTCTTATTGTATGTTTGTATGTGCATGGCTTGATCTTTACAGGAAATAATCCAAAGATGTTTGAAGACTTCAAGCAAGCAATGATCAAGGAGTTTGAGATGACAGATATTGGTCTCATATCCCACTACTTAGGGATTAAGATCAAACAAGGAGAAGATAGAATTTTTATGAATCAATAAAAGTTTGCAAAAGAGGTTCTCAAGAAGTTCAAGATGGAGGATTGCACAAAAGCAAATACTCCAGTTAAGTGTGGAGTAAAGATGTCAAAAGAATGATGAAGGAGAAAAGATAAACTCTACAACTTTCAAGAGCTTAATTGAGAGTTTGAGATATTTAACATGCATTCGTCTGATATTCTTTTTGGAGGAGGACTTATGAGTAGATTTATGGAAACACCAACTATAACACAGTTTAAAGCATTCAAGATAATTCTTTGATATATCAAAGGAACTGTTCATTTTGGCTTGTTCTATGGTTATTCTAATAGTTTTGAACTTGTGGGTTATAGTGATAATGATTAGGCTGGAGATATGGATGTAGAAAGAGCACTAAGAGTTTTTTATTTTCTACATGGGAGACACAACATTCACATGGAGTTTAAAGAAACAATTTATAGTCACTTTGTCAACATGTGAAGCTGAATATGTAGCCACTACATCACGTGTTTGTCATTCCATATGGCTACAAATAATATTAAAAGAATTGCAAATGCCACAAGAAAAGCCTACGAAGATTTATATGGATAACTTATTAGCCATTGTCTTAGCTAAAAATCTAGTTTTTCATGACAAAAGTAAAGCACATTGACATAAGATTTAATTACTTAAGAGATTGTATTACAAATAAGGAAGTTGAAGTAAGTATATGAAGACACTTGATCAAGTTGTGGATATCTTCACAAAGCCACTCAAATATGATATTTTTATCAAAATAAGAGATATGTTGAGAGTTATGAAGAAATTAAGTTTAAGAGGGGATGTTGAAAATTAAACTCGATTTCTGGTTTTTCTAAACAACAGAGGAATCGGTCCACTAATTAAATTAAATAAATCAGTCGGCTAGTTCAATCAGCAAAATACAATTCTTGTTCAGATTAAGATTTGTATGTATTAGTTTAATTTCTTGATTATTTAGATTTTAATGCCTATTAAAAAAAAACTTGTAATTTAGCGTTATTAAGCAAAAAAATATATATATATAGCTAAGAGAGCTTAGGAAGAAATACTTAATAAAAGTGTACCTTACTTTTAATTTTTTTCTTGTTTTTGAGTTTTTCAAATATAAAAAAATATATTATTTTGATATATTTTTAAATAAAAAACATCACGCTAT
>Ga0325403_1003974_pt1 | contig 13648 bp, 8 predicted proteins | sample PopdelMetagenome_19_FD_205665 | JGI IMG/M metagenome (GOLD analysis project Ga0325403, IMG submission 205665) | Populus deltoides microbial communities from Bellville, Georgia, United States - Xylem-PdKOR-R4 | ecosystem: Host-associated > Plants > Phyllosphere > Stem > Wood/Secondary xylem...
GATCTCATGTAGCTTTGGTTAAAGGGAATCGCCAGATGGGATTTCAGGTTGACCGAGCTACACACATTTTTTAGTTCCAATTTAATGAGGTCGCCAGATGGGATCTCATGTAGCTTTGGTTAAAGGGAATTGCCAGATGGGATTTCAGGTTGATCGAGCTACACATATTTTTTAGTTCCAATTTAATGAGGTCGCCAGATGGGATCTCAGGTGACTTTGGTTAAAGGGAATCGCCAGATGGAATTTCAGGTTGACCGAGTTACACACTTTTTTTTTTAATTTCCAGTTGAATGAGGTCGCCAGATGGGATCTCAGGTGGCTTTGGTTAAAGGAAATCACCAGATGGGATTTCAGGTTGACCGAGCTACACATATTTTTTTAGTTCCAATTGAATGAGGTCGCCAGATAGGATCTCAGGTAGCTTTGGTTAAAGGGAATCGCCAGATGGGATTTCAGGTTGACCGAGCTCCACATATTTTTTAGTTCCAGTTGAATGAGGTCGCCAGATGGGATCTCATGTGGCTTTGGTTAAAGGGAATCTCCATATGGGATTTCAGGTTGACTGAGCTACACACATTCTTTGTTTTTGGAAAAGGAGATCGCCAGATGGGATCTCAAGTTAACAAAAAAAAAAGAGAGAGAGAAGGAAAGAAATAAAGAAAGAAGAGGAAGAAAAGAGAAGGAAGATAGAACAGAAAAAAAAAAAAGAGCAAGGTCTTTAGATGAGTGGATATTGAGCAAGTTAAACAGACAGAAAGACAAGTTTCTCTTTACAAAGCTAACTATGCAAAACATTGAGAAGTTTTGCTTCGTAAGCATTGTAAAGAGGGGGCATCTGTTGCTACTTAATTTTTGACCCATGTTTTGATATTTTTCAGAAAAATCCAAAAATAGAGAAAAACATTGAAAATCCAAAAAAATACTTTTTTTAATATATTTGCATCATTTTAGAATTTTTAGCATCGTCTCAAAAGAATTTAAATTTTCAAAGATCATGGGAACGCGTTCGACTTTTAACGCGTTATTTTTAAAAACCACCGATTTTCCTCACTCGAGACGATGTTGATAAGAAAAATCCAAAAAAATAAGAAAAAATCAAAATTTACAAAAAAAGAAGTTGAGGGACCAATTTTGAGGCCCAAGCAACATTTTGCCTATAAATAGTGGCCTTTAAGACACACAAAAGGAGGGGGGTAATTTTGCAAAGAAGAGAAATCACAAAAAACCCTAAACCAAAAAAACCATAAAAACCTAACTCTTTCTCCCCTCTCACCCAAGCCGGCGCCCCCCATTTGAAAAAAGGAACCAAGACCAGCCGCGCCCCCCAGGGTCCTTGGCTTTTGCTCGCCCAGAACCAGAGAGCCAAGGACCCCTCGCCATATCAGTCCCCCACATTTTCCCCTTTCAGTTCCACCATCTCCATCGTCCTCGTCTCCCTCTTGACAGTCGTTTCCATCTCCGCCAGAATCAGCCCCAACACACTCTCTCCTCTCCTGTTTTACACACCAGCCCCCTTTTCCTCACAAAACCCACAGCCGATCTCCCCTCTATCCTCTCCTCCCCCAGCCGGTTTGTTCTCCTTCTTCATCCATAAAAGTCAGCCGCCGCTGCACCTCCTGCTCCCACACCGGACTAGCTCCCCTCTTCCAACCGTTCCTCCAGCGCCCACAGACCCATCTATACCGAAGCCCCCTTCTCAGCAGCTTCTTCTTCTTCGGTCTTCTCAACAGCAAACGGCCAAATCAACAGTGCCCACAGACTAGCCACAGCAGCACCGTCCACAGACACACCGGCCACCGACAGCTGCACACCAGACAAAACCCAAAAGGCCAGCAGCCCTATGGTCACACCGCCGGCCGCTTGAAACAGAGAACAAGGGGAAACGAAAAGAAATCGAGCTGCGAAGAGAGAAGCAGATCTGTAAAACAAAAGAATTAAAATCAACTGTTGTTGTGCGTTGTTTCTTTTTGCAGGTAACGGGCCCTCACCGCCAGCAGAAAAGTGAAGAGGGTAGGAAGCTATTTCAGAGCTCACCGCCAGTGACGGTGGCGCGTGGGAAGACACACCGCCACTGTTCACGCTGTTCCAGAAGAGGCTTCCCAGCACTGTTATGGAGTTTAGAGGGGTTATTTTGTAATTTTCAAATTGTTTAATGTAATTTTTTGTTCAGTTTTGAATTTTTATTATTTGTAGTGTTGATGTAACAAAAAAAAAACAAAGAAAAGAAAAGAAACAAAAAATATAGTAAAAGTGAATGTATGTGTTTAGATTTGTTTTATTTTTTTTATATATTTTTTTATGATAAAATTGCAAAGATTAAAGAAGAATTTAATATTTTGATTGGATCACGGTTAAGAATTATTAACTTATACGTAAGTTGTATTTCTAATATCCGATGAAAAAAACAATTATTAAAACTTCTTTAAACACATCAAATTCGCAAAGCAGCTTACCTCAGGTAGGGTGCGTTAGGGGTGTTAATACCTTCCCTAACCACAACCAGTCCCTTACCTGCGAATCTCTGACAAGACTAGTATATCCGGTTTCCTAGTAGCCTTCAATAAATTACTAGGTGGCGACTCCAACGAATCAATCAAAACAAACGCACAACGAAAAAGATCGCCAACCGACTCCGCGCAGATTTTGACGTGCGACAAAGAATATGAAACTGATATGCACAGAATTAACTCTCTTGCCTGTTATTTCACTGTGCATGCATCATGCATATTTATATACATTAGTTATTCACTGTGTGTAGAAGTCCTTTTGTGACTAGGACTTGTATAAAGCTAGACTTTGTCTTTAAATAGAATTACACTAGACATAATTGTATCAGGTGTTAACCGCAGGAGTGTCGGTGACTGGTTCTCTTGAGTTGCCAGGATTAGAGTATCCTTTATATAACCATTCAAGCTTTGCCAATACCACACTTTGGTTTCACCAAAAAGAACGAGGCTGATATCTCATTTGATCAATATGCAAAGATGTGGGTCCATCTTCTGTGCATTCCCTTTAATAAAACCAGCATAATGAGAAGATGGACTATGCGTAAAGGATTATGAAGGGATGTACAATCTTGACGCTTCTCTCGTTGTTCCTTAAAGTTTTTTCATATATAGTAGCTTGGAAAATTCTTTTACCATGAGATTTAACCAGACATAAATTCGTGAAAAAAGTTTTTGATTCAAGGAATTTGAAGGCAGGGACTCAGGCAGGCTAAAGTTATCTTACCAAATTTCAGTTAACATCTGTAACGTTAGGGAATCAAACCCAAAAGTGTATATAGTGAAGTGATATTGTTGGCTTGTAGTTAATCAGAAATGATGCATGTAAAAATGATGTTTAATTTCCCTTTTTGTTTTCTTGGTATTTGAGAATTGAGAGCATAGTTATCAAATGATGGTCCAAGATTTGGATTTTTGGATAGTAGTTTTGCTTGGTCACCTAGTGTATAAATGAGTGAGTAAAATAAGAATTTGTGAGTGTGGTGATAATTATTTTTTAAAATATTTTTTATTTTAAAATATATTAAAATATGTTTTTTATTTTTAAAAATTAATTTTTATATCAATAAATTAAAACAATATAAAACTATAATGGTATCAAACATGTTTGAGTTTTTAATGGTTTTGCAGATATTGACTGTTGCCTATTAATTTTTAATATTTAGTTCTTAGTCTCGACTATTTGGTTTGATTTGATTTTTTATTAAGAGTAACTTTATAACATGTAGCTATAAAATTTGGCTCATCTCAGTGGGTTGAACCAAAGTCTTATTAACTTGAGCTCTAGATTAGTTTGAGTTTTGATTTATAAATTGGGTCGAGTCTTGATTTAGATTGTTTATATAATTGATTTAATAAAATCTAGATAATTTGTAGGTCAACATGTAATCCAATTAAAATTGAGATTAAATCTATTCTATTTTAAAAAAAACTGCATGGTTTCAATTTATTTTTATTTTTTTAACAAAATACAGAAAATTTGAGCACTGAACTCACTAATTTGTTGATTCAACTTCTAAACTTGTAACCTTGGTTAAGTGGCAAGACACTTTTACAAACGATAGCCAACATATATGATATAATCATGACCAATAATGTCAAAACTCAAAACCACAGCTACCAAGTGGGTGCCAATATATAATCCTCACAATCAGAAAACCATAAATAGGAGCTTTTTTGTTTTATAAATTTTGAAAATGGCATTTAAAAAATAGAAAATAACTAGGAGTATTAAAAAAAAAACCCTTGGTAAAAAGTGTTTTCAAAAAAACAAAAAATAAAAACACAAAAGGGGGGAAATCAAAAGAAGAAAGCAAATGAGAATCAAGAATATCTCTTAAGAAAAGAATAGAAAAATATAAAAAAATCTATCAATGTCTCATCTATCATTTTAAAAATATTTATAAATATTTAATTCAGTAGTTACTAGCCATTTAACATGTTCTTCATCGTGGGTTATAAAGTTTTTTTTTTTATGAAAATACTAGGTATACAAGTTGCTTCAATGTGATTTTTTGTGTAAATTGAAAAACTTATGCAAGCAAGATTAAGATATTCCACAACATAGAATGAAACATACATTCGATTATGTTTACTGAACTTATTTATCTAAATAAATAAATAATAAATCTACACTCTATAAAACTCATAACTTAAAAGAATTTTCTCCTTACTTCTAGCTAAAGTCTTCCAAACATGTCTGTTTAAAAAACTGGAAGGGGGCAATGATGGTATAAGAGAAAAAATAAGTTTTTTATAATTTTTTTTTAAAATATAGTGCTAGAGCCAGATGACTAGTTAAGGTCGCCCAGGCCTAGCTCGAGTGACTAAGCATCCTGATCACCCTTTTTTGAGGCAACCACTTGGGTGACCTACTGGTTGCCTTTTTTTGGGGCAACCAATATGGTATGGATACATTTTTGATATACCTACCAACCACATAAAATAAATGAACTCCATCACAAAGTCTTGGCAAACCAATTTCCCCTCTAGTCTTGTGCCCACGCTAGACACAAAATCTATGGCACAACATCACATCAATCAATGAGCTACTTGGTTGGCTAATGACACATTTGCTTCCCCATGAAAAAAAAGTTCAAGCTAAGTGTATAAATACGCCCAAATTCACAAGTAGAAAGGGGATTAATTTCATAGCCGCATACTTACCACAACAAAGCCACACGAATTCTTCATACAGAGTCATACTAGCTACATCAAAATAGTCACACCACATGATTTTGTTTTTCTTTCTATGTATTATATCCTTCTTCACACACACACACACATACACACCTCAATGTAAGCATAAAAAACATCCATGAGAGACTAGTTTACATAAGCAACAAGTGTAACCTATCTTTACCATAATGTGATGTGATGGCATTGATTTCCTTCCCTTTTTTTTGGCCAATGTATAGGTGCTAGATTTCTTGTATTCCTCAACATGGCACTATGTTGATCCATCATAAGTATAGCCAAAATAAAAAGATGATTATACAATTGTAAAAAAAAAATATGACAACAAATGGTAAATAACCTATGTTTAAGTAGTGTTTATAAATGAAATCAAGAGCTTAAATCTTCTCTATTGTAGTTCATAATTGGTGTTATTTTTATATCCTAACACATGATTATAACTACTCTTTAAAAGTTCTTAAACTTCGTCCAAACATATGTGTGGTGTATCTAAATAAAATGATGGTGTAATGTAGGTACAATGTTTCATATTAGAGTGTGTGTGTGTAATAATCCACTTATCCTTTTATTTTTATTCAAAAAAGAAAGAAAGAATGTTTACATTAATTATAATCATCGATGAAAATAAAAGTCTTTTGTTAACAAAAATATGGGTTGGTGTAATGCGACTATTTAGTCATTTGTTAGCCCTATATGATGTGGCCCAACGGTCCACAAAAGAAAGCCTATACAATATACAAAAATGTTCACAAGAATGATAGAGAAGCCTCGAAAAACTTGGGTGCAAGAATGATAAAAAAACCTGGAAAACTTGGGTTGAGCCTTACAATCTAAATTAAACTTATGTTAATAATTTCCTAGAACTTTAAAAATAATTTGTGGTTTGGAAAGGCCTTTGTCATTCTAACACAAGCAAGTTTTTCTCTTTATAATACTCTCTTATGCTAGATAGGTTATTAATGTTGTGTATTTTCTAAAATGAGATCCCTATTTATCCTTAAGAATATATTCTTACCAAAACACTAATATTCAAATAGTGCTTGGTAAATATTGTTTGATCGATAATAATTAAAAGCACCTAAGTGGATTGTATATACCAATTCCTTATTGTTTCTTTTCAAAAACATGTAGGTTTTTAAATACCAATCTCAACATTCTTCAAGATACTAGATTCCACGTTGCAAGTCAAGTTTGGTGCTTTATTTGACCTTTCTCTTGTCAATTAAGTCTGCAATACAGGCCCATGAAACTTTTATGATCATTGTTATGATATTGAGAAAAGCATAGAAAAGATCAATGTTCTGGAATAATCACATCATCAGAAGCCATTTGTTTTATAAGACCAATTCAATTACAAAATTTAGTAACATATACTTTGGTGTTTATACTTCGTTGTTCCAAAATAAATAGAAAAGTTACTATTAAAGGTGCTTTAAATTAAGGCCTAAACTAATTAGTTCTTAGGGGAGGTGATGTGAGGGTGAAAGATATAAATATCAATAGATGTTAATTTGGTAAAATGTTTAGGAGTTTTTTAGTGAAAAACATCCACAAGTTATTGTCTTACTTTCATTAAAGAATAAGAATGATAATATAGGTCGTAGGGTAAAAAAAAAAAGTACAAAGCCTTTATTTTTAATTCAGAGTTTAGATTTGATCTCAAACTCATTTAAGAATTTGAGGTGAGCTTGATTGCTTGATGAATGAGTTTTGCCATGTAAAGAGCTTTTGGACTTGAAAAAAAGGCCCAAACATGAAAAGATAGCATAAAGTATCAAAAGTCAGGAAGGGAAGATAAAGCTCGGCTATCGATTTAGTGGATTTGCAGTTAATGGTACAAGAAAATGAGAAATAAAAATAATTTTTTTAATTAAAAAAAGCAAAAAATTTGGTCATCTAGGCTAAGCTCGGGTGACCGACCAATCACCTTTTTGACAAACATCCTAATTTTCTTTCATTCTCTATGATTTTTCCTTCATCTTTGCCTTTTTATTACATATTTATACATTTATTTTATCTTTTTGTACTGATAATTTTAATAGAGCACACATAAACGTTTTACAGACAAGCACTGTTTTCTATCATCAATAGCTACATTTGTGCAATGCCCACCAACCACATAAAATAAATGAACTCTATTAAAAAGACATGGTACACCAACTTTTCTTCCAATCTTGTACCTGTATTAGACATATAATTAATGGAACGATATCACACCAACCAATGAGCCATTTGGTTAGCCAATTACACAATTTTTTTTATATGAAGAAAAGTTCAAACTAGGTGTATAAATACACCTAGACTCACAAGCGAGAAGGGGACCAACTTTGAAGCCACATACTCACCATAACAGAGCCACACGAATTCTCACACAGAGCCATACCAGCTACACCCAGATATGCATACTATGTACTCTCATTTTTTTCTTTCTTTTCTAAGAATTATATTCTCTTTCATATACATATTTTTTTTATTTAAGTTTCAGAGTGTCCCTCTTGGAACGAGGGATTGGTTTACAGGAGAAACCTAGTCCAATACTCCACAAGCCCATAACACAGCTAGGAAAAGCCCATTTCTGTGTGAAGTTTTTCACGACTTCATTAACAACGCTGTCTATGAGAACTTTAATAAAAATCTAGTTCATTCATTTTTATCTTTTAACAAAAATCTTTTCATGGTTGACGAGACTCTAATATAGAAGAGAGTGACTAATCTTCTCATAAGGACTTCAACTCCCTCAAGTCTCCAACATATCTCTTATCAGGTGCATATACTCAATGATGTTATTGTGGCCATGCAACTGCATCTTCGCACATTTCTTCCTACACAACAACTCCCATGTGTACACCAAGTGTAAAAAGACAACTTTGATTCCTTGAAAAGAAAGGGCATAATGACATGTAGGTGAGTAACACTCTTACTTTTACACTTAAAAGAAGCTACACACATCGTTTACACACGAGATGCTCCAAACAATCAAGTTGCTATCAATCTCCATCTGAGTCCCCCTTATATACTAGAAAAAAACCTAGGCGTGAGATGAAATCCATGACTTTATGACCTCTTGAACACAACCTAGTCAAAAAATCTCTACTTTATCATAAAATCATGTACACTTGACTCTTTAAAGACCGTGTTTCTATTAAAGCCAACCTAGACAACTATGAGCAACTCATAAACCCTCGAGAGCATATACAAAATATGAGAAGCATCTTAGAGCTTGTCACACAAGATATTGATGCTATGTGCAAAGTTTTTCTAACAACATTTAGTAGATCTGCACGTGCATGATATTACAACCTAGAACCAAACTCTATTCTCTACTTTTATAATCTCAACTCCCAATTAATCTATTTATTTAGCTTATGCATTCCGACTAAAAAAAGCATCACACAACTCTTCGTAATCACACAACGAGAAGATGAAAGCACTAGATCCAATCTCTAACAATTCAACAAAGAGATGCTCAATATGGAAAGACTTCTAAACCAATAGCTATAAAAGCTCTAATTAGTGGAGCATACAATGTTTTCCAATGGGAAATGTTATGTACCATCTCTAATAAAAATCTTCTCAGTGTCAAACACGCAATAGAAATTACATTAGGGTGGAAGAAGCTAATGTGACCAAACAATGCCACCCATGTTTCCACGCAAGAGCAAAGTCTCCACCATGAAATCAACCTTCAACAAGAGCACCCAAAATAAGCACCAATGGGCACATCCATGATCTCCTGACATTTTCAAGATCATGACTACACCGCCGACCACCACATGAACTAAGGTGCTAGTTGCTATCTAAAGGAAAACATTTATGTGATATCCTCCTTCCATAAAAGCAATACAAACATGAAAAATCCCAATAAGTTTTATCTCTTTCACCGTGACAACAAGCATGACACTAAAGGGTGTCACGTATTAAAAAACATAGAACGATTGATCGCTACAGGTTACCTCCACCAATTTATGAGAAAAGAAAAACAACTAGAGTTAAGAAAAGAAATACATGCATTTGCATTTGATGTGCTACCCGAGATCAAATAATCTCTGGATTATCTCCATAAATTTATATCTATCTTTTGAGTTTTTCAATTAAATAGTAATGTTTTTCAAAGAAAAATCTCTGTGTAGTCTCCATGTCTCTCCTGAAAATCTCCATGAACTCCAATGAAAGTCTCCATGACTAACATCTTCATGAAAAATCTACATGGTCTATATCATCAAATCTTCATGACTATATGAAAATCTCAGTGTTCCAAAACATGTCTCTATGAAAAGCTTTGATACTCCTTTAAAAATATTTCCATGTCTCTATTATATCTCCATAAAGATGGCACTCACAGCCACAAAGGTAACGTATGTCTACAAAAGGTAATTCATATAATAAGAATTTTCTCCCCACTTCTAGCTAAAGTCTTCTAAAGAAGTATGTTTAAAAAATTGGAAGGGGCAATAATGGTATAGGAAAATAAAAAATAAAAAATAGGTTTTTTATAAATTTTTTTTAAATATAATCGCTAGAGCCAGATGACTAGTTAAGGCCACCCAGGCCCGACTAGAGTGACCAGGCATCCTAGTCACTTTTGTTTTAGGCGACCACTTGGGTGACCTACTATTCGTATTTTTTTGGGCAAACAATATGGCCGCTGCCTTTTTAGGTGATCAATTGGTCGCCCTTTTAATGACTAATCTAATTTTTTACCTTTTTTCGTGATTTTTCTTCTATCTTTTTCCTTTTCCTTTCATATTTATACATTTATTTTTATCTTTCTAAACTGTATAAATGAATAAATGAACGAGAATACAAGAAATCTAACACCTTAACATTGGCTAAAAAAAAAAAGGAAATGCCATCAAATCACATTGTGGTAAAGATATGATACACTAGTTACTTCTATAAACCAGTCTCTCATGGGCTCTTTGATGCTTAAGTCACACACACACACACATACACATGAAAGAGGATATAATGCATAGAAAGAAAAATGAAAATACGTAGTGTGAGTATTTGGATGTAGCTAGTATGACTCTGTATGGAGAATTTGTATGGCTTTGTTGTGGTAAGTGTATGACTATGAAATTAATCCCCTTCCTATATGTGAGTTTGGGTGTATTTGTACACCTAGCTTAAACGTTTTTTCATGGAGGAGGAATTGTGTCATTAACCAACCAAGTAGCTTATCGGTTTATGTGATGTCGTGCCATAGATTATGTGCCTGAAATGGACACAAGATTAGAGAGGAAGTTGGTTTGCCATGTCTTTGTGATGGAATTCATTTATTTTATGTGGTTGGTAGGTATAACAAAAATGTATATATTGGTGATAGAAAACAATGTTTGTTTGTAAAACGTTTATGCGTGCAAAGAATTATGTGTACTACATCAAAATTACAAGTTCAAGAAGATAAAATAAATGTATAAATATGAAAGAAAAAAGAAAAGATGGAAGAAAAATCATAGAAAAGGGTAGAAAATTAGGTTATTTCATTTATACATTTCTTCCATTTTTTTTACAGAAGAAAGCAATGTATCCTCTTCCTTTATTTTATTAAAAAAAAGAGAGAGAAAAAGTTTACATTAATTATAAACATCGATTGAAAATATAGGTCTTTTGTTAACAAAAATATAGGTCGGTGTTGTCATAACTCATTTTTGGGTTATTCCCCAAATTCACTTTTTCTCTTCCAAAAAATCAAAAAAATATATTCAGACTAAAAACAAAAAAATCCAAAAGATAATAACAGTGACGAGAGGATGTTGGATCGAAAATGACTAGAAATTGGTTGAGGAGGCTCAAAAATTCAAAGATTAAAATTTGACAGTATATTTTTTGTAGATGAAGAGCCTTGTTGACAAGGAAAATTCAATTTGAAAAGAAAGGTCCAAAAACAAATATTTATAGACTCAATTAAAGTTTATTCGAGGTTTAATTGAATTTATGGAGGGTTTGATTGCAAGAAAATTTGTTTTTAAGTCATTTTGGGCTTTAATTGGAAGAAATTAAAGTTCTATGGTCAAATAAGAATTTTTGAGAGTTGATTTGGCAAATCAGGGGCTTAAATGCATAAATATTGAAGTTTGATGCCCAATTAGAGATTTAATTGAATAAATTGAAAACTAGGGACCAAAGGAAAAGGGCGCTGAAATTTGAGGTTTGAGTTGAAGTTTGTTAGGGGTATAATTAGATATAAATCACAAATTAAAGGACTAAAGCGTAATTGGCAGAAAATTACTATTCATCTTCTTCTCCAGCGAGGCTGGTTGGGTGGCTACTTCCCCAAGGCATTTGATGCCTCATTTCTTCCCCAAATTAGATGAAATTTGCACGAAAATGATCCATTGACACCTGACTACACGCTAGTATAAACCGTTCGAGTTGATCGAGGCTTCAGAGGCGGTGGCACCGCCCCAAAATGGTCAATCCGACCAGCCATTTTCCTGCACGAAACTAACAGTTCATCATTGCTACTTTGAACCAATGGTTGAGATGCTTTCGGGTCGATCAAAGGGCTGATAGAAGAGACACAGTGTCCCTTTTCCACCTCCTATAAATAGGTTTGATTTTCATGCTCCAAGGAGGGAGAAATTTGGGTCCAAAATCTATAAAAAAAACCAGCCTTTCCCCTCATTTCTGCTGCCAGCCAAACCTCTCTCTCTCTCTCTCTCTCTCTCTCTCTCCACTGCGGCCTGCAGCAGCCAAAACCTTTATCACCGTCTACCACCACAACAACACCACCGGGAACCGCCACTAGCATCACTGTGATCCGCCAACACCGCAACCGCTAAAGAACCAAAGGAGAAGAATAGAAAAACAGAGGGAAGGAGCCGAGAAAACCGAAAGCAGCAAGGAAGAAGAAAAAACAGAAACCGGCAGCAACCACCGTCTACCACCACAACAACACCACTAAGAGCCGCCAGGTCAGCTTCCTTCTTCTTCTTCTTCTTCTCTAGTTAGGTCCTTCATTGTTCACTTGGCCGGGCAGCGCCGGCCCAGACCAAAATTCTTGGGCCGGGTCCGACCTAGTCCAAAATTTTCCAAAAAAATTCCTTTCGAAAAATTTTATGATTTTCCCGCATATTTTTTTATCAATTTTGCTTAATATTGGTTTATATTTTTATATCGTAAAGATACAAATCCGATATTAAAATACCTGGTTTTCATCAAAACATTATAAAACAAAAAAATATTTTGTTTTCATGCATACAGTCAAGTCTCTCAAAGATTAAAAAAAAATTATATCATTTTTTTATACATAAAACACAAAAAAATTCAAAAATATGTTTTAGCATGCATTTTGGCTTTAATAACAAATTTATTAGAGCCATGAGAGAACTAGGCCAATATTTTAAAAATTTCAAAAAAAAATATTTCGTTTTCTTTTAGCATCTGGGATTACGAATTTATACATAAAACATATTTCTAATATTAAAAATGTATTTTTTTATATGGATATTAGAACGGATAGACTTTTACCCGATAAGATAAGGATCTTCGTACGGAGAAGGACTTTTCTTAAACCTTAGATAGACTGACAATTAAAAAACACGACAAGACCTTAGTTTTTTATCAGACAATTAAACAATGCAGTTTACCTTTGGTAGGGTGTATTTAGGGTGTTAATATCTTCCCTTTATGCAACCAGTCCCCGTATCTGATCTCTGAGACCAGTTAGAGTTTCTAGTGACCAAAAGACTAGGTGTCGACTCCCTTTCCCGCTTTCCACTGATAAAAGACAAGAATTCCTTGTTTGCTCCATTTTCCCGATTACCTCAAACCTACATTGATGAAGTGGAATATCGCCGGGACGTCGCACATGTGCGACAAGTGTAATGCGACTATTTAGTCATTTGTTAGCCCTCTATGATGCGGCTCTAAGGTCCACAAAATAAAGCCTATACAACATACAAAAATGTTCACAAGAATGATAGAGAAGCCTCGAAAAACTTGGGTGCAAGAATGATAGAAAAGCCTAGAAAACATGGGTTGAGCCCTACAATCTAAATTAAAAGGCAGGCAGTCCAAACACTTCTAATTTTTTGTTATTTCACAATTAATAATGTGATTGGTTTAACTATATGATTCAAGGCTTGTGCGATATTTTTAATTTCTTAGAACTTTAAATACAATTTGTGGTTTAGAATGGTGTTTTTATCATTCTAACACATGCAAGTTTTTCTCTTTTTCTTATTTCGATTTGCCGTAATTAAATTATATAAAGTCGTATAGTGGAAAGAAAAAAAAAACACCTTAAGTGTGCATGAGAATATAATAGCTAAACTAGCATGGCCTTTTGTCAAAAACCTCTAATTGACAATACTGGGAGGTTAATTTGTTCCATTGTTTGTGAATTGACTCTAAGGACGTTGATGGCTTTGAAATGTTTTGTGATGATCGCAAAATATAAAGCAAGAGTGCAGTGTTATATCATAACCTATGTGTTTAGTTTC
>Ga0325403_1003975_pt1 | contig 13648 bp, 7 predicted proteins | sample PopdelMetagenome_19_FD_205665 | JGI IMG/M metagenome (GOLD analysis project Ga0325403, IMG submission 205665) | Populus deltoides microbial communities from Bellville, Georgia, United States - Xylem-PdKOR-R4 | ecosystem: Host-associated > Plants > Phyllosphere > Stem > Wood/Secondary xylem...
CATACACGAGATTTAGTATTTCAGAAATAAATCCACTGTCAGAGATAGAAATGGTTTGGGTTGGTGTTGGTATGGTACCATTAAGATATCCTGATCTCTGAAATAAGGCACCATTTCTGCTTTCTTGAGCAGATAATTAATTATCAGGATCAAGTTTGACGTACAGTGATTGTATTAGATATGATGAATAGAATAGGAGGAAGAGGATGAGGAAAACATATATAGTCAGATGTTGGTTTTGATACCATGTAAAACTGAAATATTAAATAAATAAATAACTGAAATATTATTATTTTAGATAAATTATTTCTTTATTAAAAAAAAAAAAAAACCTTGAAGTCGACTTGGCCAGGTTTAACCAAGACATCCAAATTTAAGAGGGTCAATTTCTAAAATATTTTGGAAAAAATACCCTAAAGATATCTATATATTCCTTGTTATTCAATGATAGTGCAAGGATCGCTTCACCCCGTGTGAAATCCTTGATCTCTTGGGCAGGGCTTAGGCCCCCTCCTCTATAAATCCTTGATCTCATGAGGACTCGCACCGAGGGTATTGGCCTGGTGGTGGAAGGGCTTGACTCGTTCCACTGTTTTTGGGTTTGAGTTTTCATGTGTGTATTTATCATTCTCATAGTATTTTATTTGTTTATTGGATTTGCAGGGTGTTTAGTGAGTCGCAGTACCTTACATGTCCACTAGATTTGCAGGGTGTTCAGTAGGCCGTGGAATTAATCATGGTACGCGCAAGTTGACCTGGACACCCACGTAAATTTAAAAAAAAAAAAAAACAACAGCAGACCCAGAAGGAACAAAACCTGGTTAGCCGTTGGTAGCAAAACATAAACCCTGCTTCTGCTCCAATCAAAACAAGTAAAAACCTGTTTGAGCAAAGGTAACAGAAATCGAAGAAGCATCAAATGACACCAGCCTTCCATCTCTTTAACTCAAACCGTTCCTCTCTCAATCTCCAACACTATCTCTGTCTTTCTCATTACACCACCACAACACCTCCATCAATTGCAAAACAATTCCAAGAACATCATCGTCATCACCAAAACCAAACAAACCCTCTCCTTTCAAGCCTTGAAAGAAAAAGCCACCAACCTTTGATTTCCCTCATAAAATCATGCACCCAAAAGTCCCATTTGCTCCAAATCCATGGCCATCTAATCCGCAACTCGCTCCTTCACTACCCTGCCATTTCTCTCCCTTTCTTGTCTCGCATGGCACTCTCTCCCATCCGAGATATCTCATATTCCCGCCAATTTTTTTCTCAAATTCCGAACCCATCTGTATTTCTATACAACACATTAATAAGAGCTTATTCTATGAGTAACTCTCCTATTGAAGGGTTCTTTATGTACCAAGAAATGAGAAAAAAAGGTTTACGTGCAGATCCTGTATCTTTGTCTTTTGTTATCAGGTGTTATATTAGAACTTGTTCGTTAATTGGTGGTGAACAGGTTCATGCAAGGATTTTAAGTGATGGGCATCAATCTGATAGCTTGCTGCTTACTAACTTGATGGATTTGTATTCACTTTGCGATAAGGGTAGCGAAGCTTGCAAAGTGTTTGATGAAATGCGTCAAAGAGACACTATTGCTTGGAACGTGTTAATATCTTGTTATATGCGTAATCGTAGGACTAGAGATGTTATGGTAATATTTGATGGTATGCTGAGTGGTGAGCTCGGATGTGAACCGGATGATGTAACGTGCTTGCTTCTACTCCAAGCATGTGCAAACTTGGGTGCGTTAGAATTTGGTGAGAAGGTTCATGGTCATATTGTGGAACGAGGGTATGATAATGCGACCAACTTGTGTAATTCGCTTATAGCAATGTATTCGCAGTTTGGGAATTTGGACAAGGCTTTTGGTGTGTTTAAGGGCATGCACAATAAGAATGTGGTTACATGGAGTGCTATCATTTCAGGTCTTGCTATGAATGGATACGGGAGAGAAGCTATTGGAGCATTTGAAGAGATGCTAAAAATGGGTGTTTTGCCTGATGATCTGACTTTTACTGGAGTTCTGTCCGCTTGTAGTAATTGTGGGTTGGTTGACAAGGGGATGCTTATCTTTGCTAGAATGAGCAAGGAATTCGGGATAGTGCCAAATATTCATCATTATGGATGTATGGTTGACCTTCTTGGGCGTGCTGGTCAGCTTCATCAAGCATATCAGCTTATAATGTCAATGAGGGTCAAACCAGATTCAACCATATGGAGGACCTTACTTGGGGCTTGTAGAATTCATCGCAATGTTATACTTGGAGAACATGTTGTTGAACATTTGATTGAACTTAAGGCTCAAGAGGCTGGTGATTATGTATTATTGTTCAATTTGTATTCTTCCGTTGACAATTGGAAGAAGGTGACAGAATTGAGGAAGTTCATGAAGGAGAAGGGGATCCAAATCACACCTGCCTCTAGTTCGATTGAATTGAAAGGTAAGGTCCATGAGTTTGTTGTGGATGATGTTTCTCATCCACAAAAGGATGAGATTTATGAGATGTTGGACGAGATTAGTAAGCAGCTGAAGATTGCTGGTTATGTTGCTGAAATAACATCCGAGTTGCCCAATTTAGATGCAGAAGAAAAAAGGTATGTTCTTTCTTATCATAGTGAGAAGTTGGCTATAGCTTTTGGAGTTCTTGCAACACCACCAGGCACGACAATCAGAATAGCGAAGAATCTCAGAATTTGTGTTGATTGCCACAATTTTGCCAAGATCCTTTCAGGGGTTTATAACAGACAAGTAATTATTACAGATCATACTCGGTTCCATCATTTTCGAGGAGGACACTGCTCATGCAATGATTATTGGTAATGATACTTTGATAATAACTTCGTGAGTTTAAACTTTGATAAACATTCTCACAAGTTAGTCAGCTGGGAAGCTTTCTTGCAAACGCTATGCTCATTGATAAGAAATTTTGGATTCCAGTCAACCCATTTGATTTGGCGAGGCAGATTTCACTCTGAATACATCTAATTGTGTGCAGTCCATATGTGAAAGACACCCAAATATGGTTTATGACGATGCACTCTGAAGTTTTCAAAACATAAAAGGAAAAGGAGGATTTTGGAACTTTTCAACCGTGGTGGACCAAAGTTTGGTGAGTTCATCCTGAGTTCCCCCACAAAATTCCTTGAGCAAAAGCCGTTGGAATTATTAGTTTATACGGAAGAACCCGTTTTGTTATATACTTAAATCCCAATCCCATGCTGATGGTCTTCATTAAGGTATATAGTGGGTGGCTTGGGGAGGTGGGGTGGGGCGGGCGTGGGGGGGTGTTTTCTATTAGTGTACACTGGCGAGACCGAGCTCTTGGATATCATGCAAGAGATTAGAAGTATAGTTATAAACTAGAATTAACTAAACTGACAAGAGCAAGAGATTAGAAGTATAGTTATAAACTAGATAGATTGCATGCGTTTTGTTGTGGGTCCAGTTTAATTTTTTTTGTAATGTAAAAAAACAACGCTCAATTACTATTATTGTATTTTAAAGAATAAAAAAAAATTTATGACCTGACATCCTAGAAAAGAAAACTAAAAAAAAAAATAACAATAGTCAATCATAGGAAACAAGATGCAGAAAGACGAAATAAAAATAAATAAATGAAAAAAAAACTAAAAACAAATCACCAACCAAATCAAAAAAGCTTATCCAAACTTGCGAGTAGGATAATGCATACAGGATAATTCAATAAAAAAAAAATTAATTTTTTAAAAAAATTAAATTTTTTAAAAAAATTAAATTTTAAAGAACAAAATAAAAAAAAACGATTTCAAAATGAATTTGGATCACCCGGATAAACCTCTCACCTAGATAATAAGATATGAATAATCTAATTTAAAAGAAAACTTAAGAAAATAACAAAGCTTTTTTTTTAAAAACGAACAACTTCAAAAGTTATAATTGGGAAAGAAAACAACATCAACTTGTATAAATTTTTTAACCTCGTGACACTAGGTACTGACTAAATTGGAAGTATCGCATCTGGAAAGTTATTATTTTAAAATTTGGCTTGACTTGACGGGTTGATTTAGGAGTGATCACTTTCGGTTCGGTTCGGTTTTTATCAAAAAAAGTAACTGAACTGAAATTTTTTTATATAAAAAAACCGAAATCGGTTTAAACCGACTGGTTTTGGTTCGGTTCAGTTTTTTTTGACAAAAACCGGTTTGGCTCGGTTTTTTCGGTTTGTGTTCGGTTTTTTCGGTTTCAGGTTTATAAAATTGAAACCGAACTGAATCGGTCGGTCTTTTCAAAATTTTAAACTGTTTTTTTTCACGGTTTGTTTTTTCGGTTTAATCGGTTTTTTGGTTTTTTTGCTCACCCCTAGGTTGACCCGTGACCCTCAACTTAGACCAGACCAAGTTTTAAAAGAAATTGGGGGAGAATTGATCAAGTGTAAGACGATCAAAAACCCGGGTTGACCAATGTTTCAGTTAACCCGGAGAAAATCTAGTCAAAACAGGGTGAAAACCCATTTACTATTTTCTTTTCTCTTTTTTGGCGCGTGCTTGTGGGCACCATTCGTGCCCTTTGGAAGGCACATATACATACTCAATTACCCCGACTCCACTTGAGATTTATAACAAAACCATATGAAGAAGACAAAAAAAAAAAAAACCTTGCATGCAGCCTTAGTTTTTTTTCAAAATCCAAAGGTAAATTTTTATTTTTACTATTAAAAAAAAGACGGAGGAGCCCCTCAATACATGTATATTATTTTCCCCTCATAAAGGAATGACTGTAACTTGACTATTTGTTTTTTTATAAAAAAAGACGAGGAACCCCCCACCCAAAAATTTAAATTGTGTGCCTTGAAGGGCAAATTAGTATTTATACTATAGCAAAAAAACATTGAACGGACCATTTTGTCCCCAATTATTTTTTCAAATGCAAATGTATCTCATGGAAAAGACAATCTTACCCCTCATTTGCATGCTTAATCATTTTTATGCTGTTTCAATCCACAATAATATATGTCTTGGTGAATAATAAAAGACTGAGGACTTTTAGTGTTTTTTTTAACTTGTTATTTGACTCACTCTTCGTCACTGGTTAGATAGTTGTTTTTTGGCAAAAAAAAAATGCAAGCTTTTCAAATGCATTTTTTTTACAAAACAAATTCTAATTATAAATAAAAAAAAGCTTATGCATGTATTTAATTAAATAAATCAAGAACTATTTGTGCTAATAAATAAATAAATAAGTGTTAATGTGTCTATTCAACTCACCTAGCTACAAATTGAATAATTTTTTTCAAACGAAAAAGAATTAATATGTAAGTGTTATGAAGGTTTTTTTTGACATCGAGTAAAAAATATATATTAATGTAAATAAAAAAAGTTGATACTTATATATAATAAAATATAATAAAAATCATATATAGTAATAAAAACATGTAAGATCTCAAACTAATTTTTAACGTAGTAGAAAAATAATACAATGTTACAATTACTACAATGAAACACATTTTTCTTAGTCTTTGTCAAATAATTTTTCAAATAAACATGTAAAGAAAAAATAAAAATAAAATAAAAAACCAATTACAAAAGAATGAAGATAAGAACAAAAAAAAGATATAAATAGACCAAGTGCAGAGTGATAAATATTTCAAGTGTAAAAAATAAAAAATAGTACTTTTTTCAAAAAAAAAAGTATAAAGAAAAAAAAAAGAGAAACTAAAAAAACTATTACGAAGAAATAAAGATAAGAAAAAAAATGATAATAAATAGACCAAGTATAAAATAATTAAAATAACCATTTAACCAATGATGAGAATAATAATAAGATTGCCCCTTCTTCTTATTTGCTTGAGTCTTGTGATATGTGGTATAGTAGGTTAGGTCATATGAATTAAAATTTTATGCAAATAAATCATTAATTATTACCAAGTATAATTTATGAGAAAAATCATAAATGTGAAATTTATGTAAAATCAGAATTCATAAAACTTTTTTTTCAAATAATTGAAGAAATTAGTGAACCTCTAGACTTAGTTCAATCGAATATTATTGATTTAAAATTTATGCAAACTAGAGGTGAAAAAAATTATTATATTATTTTTATAGATAATTATATAAGGTATTATTATATTTATTTGCTTAGAAGCAAAGAAGAAGCTCTTAAAATGTTTAAACATTACAAGAATGAAGTTTAAAATCAACTTAACAAAAAAGTAAAGGCAATAAGAAATGATAAAGGTGGAGAATATGAAGCATCATTTGGTTAATTATATTCCCACAATGGTATTATCCAACAACTCACTACTCTTTATTCACCACAAAAAATGATGTTGTGGAATGTAAAAAATTAAATGATGAATGTCATATTGATAAGTTCAAGAGCACCTCATAATTTGTAGGGAGAGACAATTTTAACTGTTAATTATATACTTGACAAAATGTCTTATAAAAGTTAGAAAAAATACCATATGAATTGTAGAGAGGTAAAAAAACCTTCCTACAGATACTTTAAAGTGTAGAGGTGTCTTGCAAATATAGAAATATATGATCCTAAAAAGGTAAAGATATAACCAAAAACTATGGATTATACACTTATTGGATATGCATATAATAATAATGTATATCAATTTCTTGTACATAAGTCAAGTATTGAGGATATTCATCCTAATACTATAATGAAATCAATAAATGTTACACTCTTTGAAGATGTGTTTCCACGTAATGAATCATGAGAGAATCGTTCACTTAAAAGAATGATTGAGGCTAGTTCAAGGAATCATGAACAATTAAAAGACGATAAAGTTGATTTTAGAGGGAGCAGAAAGGAAAAAAGATCAAAATATTTGGTTCTAATTTTTTAACATTTTTGTTAAAAATAAACTTCAAACCTACTTTAAGACAATGTCATATCCGAAAATTTTCTATTGAAAGAAGATGGTCAATAGCAAATTTGAATCTGTTATGAATAATTATAAATGAGAATAAGTATATCTTTCTTCCGGAAGTAAACCATTAGGTCATAAGTAAATTTTTAAAAGAAAGGTGAAAGTCGATGGTCTACCAAGCAACAAATAACTAGTTTTAATTAACACAATATCACATAACATCTTATAACAATATTTACCAATAAAAAAAACATCTAAAACCTGCTTATTTAAAATTTAAAATTATATATATTCTAGGCTTTTCTTAAACAACTTTTTATATTTTATATTTTATATTTTTTTTTATTAAATATCATTGTTCACTGGTATAATATATTTACAACCTTGGAGATTCCCCATCAATTGGATTTGGCTTTGATTCCAAATATAATGATTTTAAAGTAGTCAAGATTTGATAATTTTCTTTATCGACCCACCCACGATGAGTCATTTCGGAAAGTTGGGGTGTATACTCTAAGCACAGATTCTTGCTATCATGCCAATTGATTTCAAGGGCTGTGACATTAGATATGTTGCTTGCTTGAATGGTGAGTGTTATTGGCTGGGTGCGGACCCTCATCTTACGATGGATCTCCATTCCTTCGGGCTTGTCACCCCTAGACGACCAATTTAACTGTGTTCTGTCATTTGATGATCTGATCTGCATGCTGGAGTGTTCAAAACAATATCAGTGACAGAATAAAAAAATTCTACAATCACAGATGATGCTGGAGTGTTCCTTTTTTGTTACAGTTTTGAATGATTCTTTAGCTATTGTTGTTTGTTATAATCGTTCTTCAAAGGGGTGGTCTGACGTTTGGACGTTCGACGACAAGAAGGGAATAAAAGAGTGGAGGAAAACAACAATGGAACCCATTTAAATTTTCGTACCTTGTTGGGTTTCTGGAAAAATGGCAGTGCTTTTATTGAAGATAAAAATGGACAGCACAAGAAATTAAACATCTTCATCTTGGAGGTCTCCTTGACACGTTGAAGTTGGCTGCTTGCACAGAAAGTTTAGTTGCTATAGAAGGGAGAAATGAGAGTGTGGATGGAGATGCTTGTAGGTGACAGTTTGTTTTAGCGTGTGGTCACACTTTTCAAGAAAAAAATTGATTTTTTTAATATTTTTTTATTATTTTGATATGATAATGTAAAATTATATTTTTAAAAATAATACTTTAAAAAATAATTATTATCACATTATTAATTACTAAACACCGTGATAGAAAAAATGCAGCCCGACAAGAATTTAAAAACTTTTGTTTACTTAAAATTATTTTTTTATTATTTTAATATATTAATATTAAAAATAAATTTTTAAAAAATATAAAAATATATTATTTTAATATATTTTCAAACAAAAAATACTTTTAAAAAAAATTATAATATTTCTTATATATATTATCCACTCTACTTTTTTTTTATAATCAATTACACCATGAAGGGTATTAAATACTAATACAACAATAATTTTGCTTTATTGCCAATAATTTAAGGCTTCTCTGGAATGCTTGTCAATAATATCAGCAATTAAACCTAAAAATACCTCGTTCCCTTCAACAATCATCATCCATTCGCAATAACCAAGCGAGGAGGTTATTAGAACCCTAATTTCTTTCAAAAAGCAGCTGTGATCAGTTATCACAGATTTGGTGGTGTCAAATAGCAGCCACAGCTATGTTTCCAGGCATATCATTTGGCAGAGCATATGAACATTTATCACTAGAAGGTCAGACATATACAAATACCACCGCCATCAATCATTCTCCTCAAATAAAATCCACAAACTTGCTGCCAACATTACTGTGGGCCGTGCGGGCGTCTTATTATTCAAAAGATTTGAGATGCCATGCTTTCTTTTAACATCGCATGATGAAGTGCTGATCATATCATCCGTGAGCAATTCATCTAATGCAACGAGCCAATATCAACACCTGTGCTAAAATTAAAGTACGCAGGAAAAAACTAATGTAAATCGGCCCAATGCTACCAAGAGACAAGAAAGAACAGCATAAAATAGCCAAAACTAAACAGACGTTAGATCATGGGCAACTCTCCAAAAGGACATCAATAATGAGGCTACTGTAAATTACTGCCCTTTAGCACCTTTTTACAGGTTGGGGATGGTCTCATTCCCCAGGATTACACATACTGCTATCCCTACCATTACACTTCCTTCCTGCCAATTTGCTGCTCCCTAAGAAGCTGAGACGGCCAAGAATCAGCTGCGGTTGGATATCTAGGATGTGGTTTGCTCACATTCGAGGTAGCCATTGGAAAACCTTGCACGTGATCAGGACTGATGGGAACCACAAAGACAGTCGATGTCTGCTGCAATGCAACAGCATCCACAGCAGGCAACCTGAAAGAGTCTACTGGAAAATGTGGTGGTTGCAGAAATTCAGGAGGAGGCACATTTAGATCAGGCTTTGATTGTGAAGCCGCTCTCATTTCAAGTTCACTGTGCAGTTTCCCAATTTGATGTTCCAAGGCAGAACTCTCCTCCCTCAGCTCATTTTTCTCGACAGTTACATAGTGAAATTCAGATAAGAGAGCTACATTTTCCTTCTTGAGGGATTCAATCTGCGTATGCAAATCCTTTAATAATCGAGTTGTTTCACACAACATAGAAGCCTTCCCATTATTTGGCTGACTCAATTCTGTTCAAGAAAAGAAAATTCTAAAAGATTAATCCAATTTTCGATGAATACAAAAATCATCGTAAGAAAAAAAAAAACCATTGAATTTACCAAGAGCAGAGGCTAACTCAAGAAAGAGCTCATTCAATTGCTCACGCTTCAGTTTCTCCCTCTCAGACTTGTGAATTCTTTTCGGAACTTTCCCCTTATTCTCCACAGCAGGAAAGCACCTGTGTCACACCACAATCACCATCAATTTAATTTAAAAAAAAAATTCACTTAATTTTTTTTAAATAGTGATCTCTAGTGCTTTGTAATTCACATAAATTCACTAAAAACTACCGATTTTCAGTCACATCCTCAACTGTTTCATTCAGCTCTGAACCCATGCTCATCTCAGTAAGCAAAATCTGCAAAATAAAATTGCAAAACCCAATAAGTTGAGAAAAAGAGAACCAAAAGAAAAATCAGGTTTCCTCCTTTTCAACTGACTTCTCAAAAACAAACAAAACACAATACAGATTTCAATCTCATTTTCCAACTGTCAGTTCAAATCAAATTAAATAAAAATCAAACACGAAAATCCCAGATGAAAATAATGAATGACTAGAGAAATCAAAGCCTTATAACTCAAAATCAGAGCCGGAAAAACCCCAGGAAAGAAAGAAGAAGCAAAAGCCAAGTTTCCAATTATTTGATTGAAACAACGTTGGCTGTAAGAGAAGTTAGAGAAATCTTTAAAAATTGTTCGGTTTAAGAGAAAGGTAATGTGATTAAGAGTTGAAATCAAAATTAAGAAGCAGCCACTTATACTTTTAAATATTCACGAAAACCCATCAAACTATCATCTTTAAGCAAGATCGAAGTCCAACCTTCGATATCTTCACACGACAAAGCTTTAACAACAACAAAAAAGATCTCAGCAATAAAAAGGAGGGATTTTCGATTTCATTACCCCAGGGTTTAAAGTGTAGATTTAACCAAAAATCTAGAACGCCTGATATGAGAAGTTCTGATGGTGGTGATGGATCCAAGAACCCTGCTGTTCAAGGAGGTCGCTATTGTTGCTGTAGAATCAGAGAGAGGTAGAGGATTTCTTTTTACATGTATCTCCCTAACCAGCAACTGCCATGACTGTGTTAGATAGAGAGGGGTGCATTTCGTTAGGAGAGGGGTTTAGGTGGAGAAGAAGGTTTGGAAGATCGAAAGAGAGGAGTGGGTTTGATAGTTATGTTTCGATGAGGGAGGGGAGTGTGGCTAGGTAGTTTGGTTTCTCTTATTTGGCTGCTGTTGCTGTTGTGCGCAAGAAATCGCGTGGAGAGCATCAGACTTTTAGAGAGCATCTAGCATGTCTGGCGAGGGAAGCGCGAGCACGAGCACTTTATATATATATATATATATATATATATATATGTTTTTGTATCATTTTAATATTCTAATATAAAAATATTATTTTAAAAAGTAAGTGGGAGCACCTTCTCATACACTCCAGCAAACATAATAGCATGACACATGGGTATGGGCTGGAGGAAGCTTCTTACAACTCGAGTTGCACGAAATTGGTGTCCTTCTCTTCCGACTTTCACTCACTGAGTTTATCAATATATTATATGATTATTGGCATCATTTCATCTCTTTACTCTTAATTTTTTATTTTTTTTAATGTTTTCCCTTTACTTGTTTTTTTTTTTTTATTATTATTATTATTATTATTATTATTTATCTAGCCCTTCTGCTCTAGAAACGTGGACCTTGCGTCCCATGCTCTGTTAGCCTTAACACGTGGCCGACGTATGAAATGTTTGAGTGATAGTATTGAAGTTTTAAAAATATTTTAAAAAATTAATTTTTTTTTATTTTTTAAATTAATATTTTTTATATTATTTTTCATGTGCTATATTAAAAATATTTTTTTAATATATTTTTAATAAAAACAATATTTAAAAAAACAGCTGTAAATAATCCAGGAAGAAGAATATTTTATTTTAGAGTTTATGATAAGTTTTTGTTTAAAAAATAAAAATTTTGATAAAAGAAAATTTGTTTTGTTTATTAGTTCATGTAATTTTTTTTATTTCATTAAAGTACATATCATTTTTTTAATTTCCAATTAAATTTTTTAAAGATGCAAGAAAATACTTTCTTAATACCAGCATATTCTTCTTTTATATTAAAAAGTAATTTAGAATCACACTTGCAACGTATCGCGGATAAATGGCCAGTAATTAGCCATGCAACGATGAATAGTTGTATTGGCATTCTGCCATGTTTTAAATAATTCCTGGCTATGGCACAATCTTGCCTGCCTGCAGTGGGCACTAGCCGCACTACTAGTTTTCCGAATCATGCTTCCAAGTTCTAGCACTAGCAAACTTTCATGGAGAGATTCAGAGAACTGAAATGACTCCATTCACCGAAATAAAGCCCATTCGTTGCAAAATACAATGATTGTAACTCCATAACCCTAACTCCAAAATACTCAGTCTCGCGTTTGCAAAAGGAGTTGGGGTTTACAGCTTTAAACCATGCATAATCAACTGAAAGGCTCCAGAATACAGAGGATCGATCCTCAATGATTTAACTGTGAAAAAATTAGCGCATCAAAAGATGCTGGCAACACAGCAGCATTGTTGAGTGTGTGTGATTTGAGAAGCAGAACACTTCTGAGGTTAACTCTGCATGAACATCCTTGATGAGACTAAATTAGAAACTGGACTGCTATCACACCTGACTAATGATCAAACCTCAAACATTTAATCCCTCAACAATTCCACAATAATTCCCCTACATATTATGAACCAACCGTCATGCAAAACAAACAGTGAACCAAGTCCCCTTTTTCATGAGAAATTTAATCTCATTGCTTTCCAATCAATCCCATCCAGAGATCAAAGAATCTCAATCTGTTACATTGAAACAAAGCTTAGCCTCATCCCAAGGGCCATTGATCTCAAACTTGTATTCCTGAATTCTTATGAGCCAATAAGGACAGACAACACTTATAAACACCAAGAAACCAAGCAGTAGCATGAAAAGTAAGTGGTGCAATGTATAAACCAGAGCCAGGGTCACGGCCATCAACCCAAAAGAAAACACAAGGTGCAAGCGGAAGGAGAATTTCTTGATACAGTAAGTGACAAATGGAGCAAAAAGGAAGACTTGCAAGGAAAATAGCATGATGGCAAACACATGCAGCCTTGATGGAAGGCGAGACGCAATAAAAACTGAAGCGACAACAGAAGCATTTAAAGATACACAACTGGTTAAGCTTGGGTTTTTAGGGCCACAGGAGCTTTAATGGTCGATCCTGAATAGTCATGCAGGAAGAGATGAAGTATGACAAGTGTAACAGTAACTGCCCAGATGGAGTCCGAGCTTATCGACCTTGTGAGAGGGTGATAAATAGGAGCCAACATGTATAACCCAGTTGTGAAAAAAGAGATATTGAGGATATAATGGAAGAGTAGATTCAAGGAACGCATTTCTTTGGTTAAAAGAAGAACTAAAAAACCTGATCCAAAAAGGCTTGCATCAAGGAGCAAGAGGGAATTTTCATCAAGGGTTGATTGAAGGGTGTGAGCCCAAACCAAGCTGACAAGAGTAACAATGCACAGATACTGAGAGATAGAAACTGAGTCTTGCATCACCTTCAGAATGTCCCGCTTAACAACATTAGCATTCATGACCATATCTTCAAGAAAAGACTCGTCAGTATGATTATCATCAAACCCAGGCTGCATTCCTCCATATGCGACTTTTCTCCAATTACGACGAAGCAGGCTCTCACTGATGATGTTATCCATTGCAATCCAACAACTCTATTACTTATGCTTTCAGATATAAGCAGAAAAAAAAAAAACAAAACTCGTACTCATGTAGAGTGAAGCAAGACAACTATAGTTCTCCAATCTGTTATACGATCATTTGTAAGAGCAACATATCCCATTGAAGACTGTCCTGCTACTTTTAGGTTCAGTCTGTTACTTCAAGAACCTGTTCAATTGCAGGCAACATAGATCATTTTGCATCAATGAAAAGAAAGACAAAGTACAAGGACCAGCTATGCATACACAGAATCGATTTGCATTTGCAAAAGGA
>Ga0325403_1003979_pt1 | contig 13644 bp, 10 predicted proteins | sample PopdelMetagenome_19_FD_205665 | JGI IMG/M metagenome (GOLD analysis project Ga0325403, IMG submission 205665) | Populus deltoides microbial communities from Bellville, Georgia, United States - Xylem-PdKOR-R4 | ecosystem: Host-associated > Plants > Phyllosphere > Stem > Wood/Secondary xylem...
AAAAAAAAAACTATAAGCCTTTAGTAAGGGGTATTATAGGTTTTAAAAAGTTAGGTTACAATTAGATTACTAAAATGCCTTTAAAGTTAGCAATACTAAAGCTGCTATTTATGTCTTTTTTATTGTTATTTTCTTGTTTTGCCAAAGGCGTTATTATGTTTTACCATAATAAAATGATAGTAAGTTTCAAAAAATTATTGGCCTCTGCGTTACATACATTAACGCGTTAGAGACACTCACACATTTTGGACAGAACATGCGGCGTCTCTTGGTGATTACAACTATCCATCTGCCTTGCAGTTAGATGCACCATCGCGTCCTCTCTCATCCGACACGGCGCATATCGTTGGCAGTTAGGTAGTATGTCGCTTGTCAATCTTTTTTCTTTCTTTTCTACCCCCTATAAAAAAACAGTATAGTCCTCTTTGTTTCTAGTATTTGTGCTCTAGTCCCTTTTCTTATGGTTTTTTTTTTATGTCATTGAATCTCGAATAAGAATTTTGTTTCCTTACAATCTAGTCCCTTAATTCCAAATATTGATATATTATGTTTTTTAATTTTACTCTCCAATTCAATTTTATCTCGTGTTATTGTTTTCAATTTGATCATCGGTATCCTTTTTTATTTGAGTTATTTATCTCTTCAATTGAACTCTCCTAGTGAAAATTTTTATCTTCTTTTCTTGTTATTGTTTTTGTCCTTTCTCATATTGAATAAAGTGTTATTTCTTTTCAATTTAGTCCTTCAATTTTATTTATTTTTTTATTTGGTTCTTATTCCTTGAATTTCTTTTTTTTTTCCTTGATCATTTTATTAAAGTTTTATTGTCTTTTAATATCACTCTTCAATTCAGGTTCATGGTGTGTCATTTTTTTTTAATTTGACCTCATTATTTTTTTCCTCTTGCTTTATTTATTTTTCTTTTCAATTAAAAAAATCTAGTTGCCCTCTAATTTATCTTTCATTTCAATTTTCATTCTCATTCTTTTAATTATTATTTTTTATTTGAGATCTTTTTGCATAGTTAGTTTTTTTCTTGTTATGTTCTCTCGTATTTGTTGACCCGGTCTAATTTTCAATTATTTTTTTATCAAATTTCATGCTCTTGTTATCTTTTTTTCAATGTATCATGATTTTTTTAAAAATCTCAATTAATATCATTGCTTTTTTTTTTTTACCATCAAATAAAAATAAAAACAACATATTAATTTTTATTAGTATTATAACTCGAATCATTAACTTTTTTTAATTTCTTTAAAATATGTTTATATTATCTAAATATTTTTTATGAAAAAAAAAACCCTGTATGCATCATTCCAGTTTCGTTTTTTGCGGAAAAAATACAAACTCGGCGCACCGGCCCATGCCTAATATACAACTATCTTGTCATGCCTGCCTAGTTAAGGAAATTTTTTTATATAAAAAAAAAATAGCACAGGGGTTAAAAATTTTAACCAAAATATCACTTTATTTATAAAAATAGCACAATTTATTATCGATACGCGCAGGTCTTATGGGTGACAACAACGCGTTTCAACTCGTGCATTTTTCAAATGGCAGATGCATTTTTCCAACCTTTCAACTTGCAGTTGGTCATGCATGTGAGAGCTCTGCGTGTCAGGGTTACGTACGTGAGACATGAGCATCTCAGCAAGCTATGCTATTTTTATAAATAAGATTTCAGATGTGCTATTTTCAGAAATTCTTTTTGTTGCTGTGCTTTTTTAAAAAAAAAAACTCCAAAATCAGTAAATACAACATCATTTAAATTCACAAGCAACCGCCCACGAACCACCCCCTTCCCTTCTTTTTGCTGCGTTTGATAACAAATGAAGAACACGTCAAATTACGTTTTATATTTACAGGAATAATTAAAAAATTAAGTTTAACTTTGAAATGTAATTTTTATAAGTTTTTTTAACTGATTTTTTCTATTTGTTATTTGTTTTGAAAAAATTTAAAAATTTAAAAATTTAATTTTTTTAATTTTTTTTCTGTTTTAATTTAATATTTTTTTTATGTTTTCAAATAATTTTAATTTTAATCATTACCATAACAACTATCTGAAAAATCAACATTAAAAAAAAACTAAAATTGCTCAGTGTTTTACTGTGTAAGTCCACAGTGAACTGAGCAGTCCTTTTCTTTTTCTTTTTTTTTTTTATTTTTTTTATTTTTTGTTTTTTTGTTTTTTTTCCATTTTTTTTGTTTTTATTTTTTATTTTTTTTGGTTTTTTATTGCTTTTATGGGTTTTTTTTGCCTTTTCTTTTGTGTATTTTTCTTTTAATAATTTTTTTGTTTAATTTAGTTTATTAATGTTAATTTTTTTATTTAGTTATCAAATTTTCATAACACAGATCCCGGGTTTGACGGGTTAACCTGATTTGACGAATTAACCCGAAATTTTTTCTTTTCTTTTTAATTAAAACGTTTTTAATTAATTGGTTTTTTGTTTTACTGTGCAGTCCACGGTAAAACACTGATACGTTTTTAGTTTTTTTTAAGTTGTCTTATTTTTTTAGCTGTTTTTTATGCATTTCGAGATTTTTTTTTGCTTCTTTCTTTATTTTTTTTTCTTCTAACAAAATTTTTTTTGTTTAATTTGGTTTATTAATGTTTAATGTTTTTTATTTAGTTATCAGACTTTCATGACACATTTTCCGGATTTAATGGGTTAACCTGATTTGACAAGTTAACCGAGAAATATATATTTTTTGCTTTTTTTTTAATTAATTTTTTTCATTTAGTTTAGTTTGTTAATGTTAAATTTTTTTCTATTTAGTTATCAAACTTTCATGACACATATCTCGAGTTTCTTGGGTTAACCTGGTTTCACCGGTGAACCCAGTTAATTCTGGGTTGACCCATCAATTTTTTTTTGTTTTTTATTTTCATAATTTTTTTTGATTAATTTAGTTTGTTAGTGTAAAATTTTTTTATTTAGTTATCAGACTTTCATGACACAGATCCTAGGTTTAACGGGTTAATATGGTTTGACGAGTTAACCCGGATTTTTTTAATTTTTTTAATTAATTTTTTTCGTTTAGTTTAGTTTGTTAATGTTCATTTTTTTTTATTTAGTTACTAGACATTCATGACACGGATCCCGGGTTTAACGGGTTAACCTGGTTTGACAAGTTAACCTAGAATTTTTTTTTTTAATTATTTTTTTCCTTTAGTTTAGTTTGTTAATGTTAAATTTTTTTCTATTTAGTTTTTTTTCTTCTTAGAGGTTTTTTTTCTTTTATTTTTTCTTTTTAATTAATTTTATTTAATTAATTTAGTTTATTAATATTAAATTTTTTTCTAAGTAGTTCTCGGCTGATGCTTTTAGTTTTTCTTTTAGTTTTTTTTATTGTTTTTATGCATTTGACTGTGGACTGCACAGTGCAATTCACAGTGAAAAGGCTCATCCTTTTATTTTTTTTAATTAATTTTTTTTGTTTAATTTAAATTGTTAATGTTAATTTTTTTTTCTATTTAGTTATCAAATTTTCATGACAAGGATTCCGGGTTTGACAGGTTACCCTGGTATGACGAGTTAGCCCAGTTAATTTTGGGTTAACCCATTAGTTTGTTTTTTTTTTCCTTTTTAATTATCAAAATTTCACGATGCGAATTCAAGGTATGACGGGTTAACCTGATTTGAAGGGTTAGCCCAGTTAGTTCATATTTTTTTTTTTTCATTAGTTTTTATTTTCCTGTTGTTTTTTTTCTTTTTAACTAATCTATTTAATTATCACACATTTATGACACGACTTTACAGCTAGACCCACATCCAATGCTATTGGGTCTGGTATTGCAGTCAAACCCACTTAAATTTAAGTCATGCAAGTTTAATGTTATTATTAATATTACTCTTAAATTAGGCGTTGCAACTAAAACTAAGATTCTTAGGTATAATTTTACAAAAAAACCTAATATTTTTAAATCTTAATTTTTTATAAAATACAAAATATAATTAACCCGTGACATCACACTATTCATGTAACTAGTACTTTATCTAAAAGTAGCGGCTGTGAGTAGCGAGTCTAGTGACACCAGAGAAGGTAGAGAAACTGTATTTGATTCTCAATTTTGCTTTCGGGTAGACAAGGAAGAGGAGAAATGGAAATCTCAGGGAAATCAAAGCCACAGCCAGTGAACATGAAGGCGGTGAAACCAATTGAAGCAACGCCAGAGAGCTTTAAAGAGTATGGTCAAGTACTAGAGGCATCGCCTGATGGTGAGGAGTTTGGTCCCAAAGATGCCCAGCTAAACCTTAGCCAAGGAATTCCAAGGTAACATCAAACACATGTTTCACAGTCACTAATCTTGTTCGTATATTTTAGGGTTCTTTTTTTCTTTCGGTTTTAAGGGGTCAGCGTATTCTCGGGCCAAGTTGCGCGCACAGTCGGAGAATGTTAGTTTCCGAACGATCATAGGCAGAACATTTGATGCATCCACGAAAGAATCTCTCTCTGCATTACCTTGGCTAAAAGAGGTGATATCAGTATCACCATAGATGCTGTATTGTGAATGATGTTAACACATCTTTTGTTTGTTAATAGGTTTTACATTATGAAGCTGGAAAAAAGGTCACTGAAGTTTTCAACGATAACGCACCATGCTAAAGTGACTCAATGCCTTGGATCAATTGGAGGTGGGGTCTGGTATCTAGGAGTGGCTAAGCCATCGATTGTGGAAACGAAAGAAAATGCAGGGAGTGATGCTATGCAGTCAAAATGCGGTCATTTTTATGTGCCTCCTGCTGTTGATAAAGTCCAGGTTTTCAGAATCTCTGGGTCCAAGTTTATTAAGCTTAATATTGGAACTTGGCATGCGGGGCCATTGTTTAAGCCAGAGACAATGGACTTCTACAACTTGGAATTGAGCGACACCAATGTGAGCCTTTTTCTCTTTTCAAGCTATTTTTTATTTTTATTTTTTTCACTCATCTTCTATGGATATTCGTTTGCTTCTCAATGTTTTTGTGAGAATTGTTTGTATTTGTGCATGCACGGTGTGTCTGCTAATCGAAGTTGAGTTGTTTTGAATTTAGCTGCTGAAAGAATGAATCAAAACTAAATGGCCTCTTGCCAACTTATCTGGTTTAGCTACTTGAATAGAACGCATCAAAAAGGAAAGTTAGAAACCTCAATTGATTCTAATGATTCAATATCGACAGGGTTTCTGTCATGTGCTTCACTAATCAGAATCTGTTTTAACAGAGCTCAACACCGATTCCAATGATCATAAATTTTCATAGCTGCATGTTTCTTCTTATCTTGCATTCACCTATAACTTTGCCCCTTCCTTCAGCTCCAGTCTGCCCTCCTTTTCTTTCCCCCTCTGTTTGGCTCCCATGCCTCATAAATCGTTGTGTGCCAGTGATCAAATTGAAACACATGTGATTCATTGAGATCCTTTGAGTTAAAGGTAAGAGTTGAGTTTGGCTCCCATGCCTCATAAATCGTTGTGTGCAAGTGATCAAATTGAAACACATGTGATTCATTGAGATCCTTTGAGTTAAAGGTAAGAGTTGAGCTTATTTATCTGCTTCCTTAAAACTTTTGTTAAACTAGGGTATGATAATCCATTCGGTGCTTGGATTTGAAACTCTTCCCTTCAACTCATTCCATTATCTTCTGAAGGGAAAATTTGTGTTTTATACTTCTGAGATTGGGTTTTGGTATCTTTAATCCATTCCTGGTGTACGTTGTAGAACACCTTCCAGGACTCCCCCATTTAGCATTTAGGCATGTCAACAATTTATGAATTTTATTCAGTAAATACGAAGGTACATGAATCAAGGACGTTTTGTGACTTCAGTCTTTCTTTCTTTCAGGTGGTGGATCACACAACACACAACTTCAAGCAGCAAGATGGGATTGTTTTTGTAATAGATGACTAATGTATAGGGCGGAGGAACTTAGGGAACCAAGCAGGAAACACGTCTCTGTTGTTGCAATAAATATGCATTCCTAAATTTCTGGAAAAAAAGGAAAGGAAAGCATTTCTATCTAAGCTCTCAAATTTTATGCATCTCAGGACTTTAAGCTGAAAAATAGGCGATGAACGGTTTCTCTAGCTGTGATGGATTGATGCAATCCATGGCAGGTTATGAAAGAGTCTGCGGGAATTCATCTTTACTACCAGCGGGCACTTTCAATACCCCCAAGAAAAATACGATTCCATTTACCAGTCAACGAGCGTGGACATCTATGTATTTACGGGACACCAAAAAACTTGAAGGTTCATGCATTATCACTAATTTCTGTACCCACCAATCCACAAGATACCTGGTCATAGCAACACAATGACGATGATGCATAGCCAACCTATTCAATTTCAACCCGTTCAAGTTGCTTCTTAAGAATGAACAGATGATGAAAAAAAAAGTTCAATTGGTGCGTTTGGAAATTTTGCAAGTGCAGACTCAAGTTCTCACATGCATATGCCAGCATTCATATTTGGTGAGGTTAGCCAAAGAAGAATGAGAATCAGGAAAAATTTCATTCACTGTGGTCTCCTAATAGCGCACCCAGAATATTGGGACAAGGATAAAAGTTTTGGTCAATTACAAGAGATCTTCAATTGTTCAAAAACAATGATTTTACAAATATTCAAATTATGCTACTAATGCATCAAACAGATGATCACTTCATCTAAGAAAACAACAGAGGTCCAGTTGCTAGTCCAGTTGAGTTGCTGACACATTGAAATTGTCTTTGTGTTGCCGTCAACCCATCATCTGAAAAATTTAACGTCAAGAGTCCAAGTAAGAATTCTGCTTGTTAGAAGCATTATACTTTCCATTTGAACCAACATTATCTTGCATATTTCACACACACTGCTGCAAAACAAAATCAGAGAACATTCTCATTGAAATGGGACAAAGAATTGCATTTTTGGTAGATATAAAGCAATTGTATCAGTTATTATATACGTAACATTTGAAGAGATCAAATTCTGACCCAGTTGATAGTATCAAGCCTGTGACATATTTGAACTCAGCAAAACACGTGTTGCAGAATACTAGATGCAACAGCGTTAAGAATTTTACCTTGAAAATATCTCCAAACATCCCTTGCATGGGATTCCTACGTTGTACACCATAGAACAACTCTGCAATTTCATCTAGTCGCTGATCCATAATCCATAATCATGTTAGAATTTGTCGATGTAGAAAAGGTCATCACAAGCCACAAACATCAAGAAAGTTACAGCATCATAAAGAAGAGCAGCAGGAGTGATGCAGAAAAGAAATAGCTAGATAAGAGGTCCATTCTTGAACAACGTGGAAACCAATAACAAAATTCTAATTAGCCAGAAAATTGCACACCTCGTTGAATGCAGGTTCCCTGTCTATGTTTGACTTGTAATTAGTTCTCAGCATATTGAAAAGAGGTAAAGCATCTCTTTGCAACCTGTGCAGAAAAGAATTTATGGAACTTATTTTACATGGATAGAGAAGACATCTAAAATGACTTGCTTTCCCGGAAAAACTCACAAATGAAGCCGGTTAAAATGGAGTAGCTATTATTCCACTTTAAGGACAGAATTCCAACGAATCCATTTACTAGCAACATCATATAAAGATGTCTAAAAAATAACACGAGAATCTTTTAGTCAATTTGAGCATTAAACTCTACACAGTATCCCTGAATGGAGAAAAAATACAACTTACGTTGGCAGAAGATGATTGATGAATTGGATCAAATCTGATTGATGAAGGTCATGCTCCTTATATTGTGCATGCTTCTTCAACTCATCCATCAGAAAATTAGCATCTCTAAGATTACCCATAGCTAAATACCTATCACAGAGGAGGAAAATTACCTGGTAAGTTGGCATTCCACACGGCTACAATTACATAATGGCAAAAGGATCGGAAATTGCGGGGTTATGATTGATATGTCAAATCATTTTTGCATTAATAAAAGTTAGGCAAATATTTTAATGTTTTAGAAGTGTTTACATTAAAATTGCTCGTGCAATAGCCAAATCATCTTCACCAGGATAACACTGCATGGTGAAAAACCCATCAAAATACTAGCCAAGGAAAAATAAAACCTACACTTAAAAGACATGAAATATGGCATGAAATTACTGGATAGTAGATATACTATTTCTGGTCTGTTCAGCGTGAGATTACAACAACCATGACTTCTAGATAGTAAATGATAAATAAAACATTAAAAGTTAGCAGAGTACATATTGATGCTATAAATCAGACATACTTCATTAATCTTATATATTAAATATAACCACAAGTCATTAGCCAAAAAAAAAAAAAAACTTCATCAACACATGTTATTAATATACAATAACAATGACATTAATGGAACACTATAGATACAATCCACATGAATAATATTCATCTATATAGAATTAGAGAAGACTAACCTTGCCCATAAAATTGACTAAAGTAGATGCAAACTTCTTCGGGTTGTTTCCTCTAACAAAATGATATGATACTCTAGTCATGTCCTGTACATAAGTAGCATATAGCAGTGACCACATCAACATCACATAGAAATGATCTATAAAATCACATCAGGCATAATATGGACCTCCATATTCCATATCACCACTTACACAGTGCATAGTGAGAAAATATTAGGGTAACTTCAAAGGCATAATGAAAATTTGGTAACCAGAAAAAGAAAGTCCACTGGATCTGCCAAAGCAGGTTAGAGCTGGAAACAGCCATCCAGAATCAAATGAATTGGAAACGATATCATTGCTAAAATGATTGTAAGAACCTAAAGAAATAGCATCTTCTCTGAGCGAGCCAAAGAAAAATAATCCAACCAAGAGCCAACCTCAATAGCAATTATTTACTAACAAATCATTTCAACCAAAAGTTTATAGCAGACTTTGACCTCAGACCTACCAGCTCAGGAGATTCAGAATAAACATATTCCGCTAGCATAACATGTAGTTCTGGAGAGCCATTCCTATGAGCTCCAAACTCTGCAGACCACCTAAAAACAAAATAGCTCAACATCAACAAGGCAGTTAATTGCAGTGCCACAGGAAACAATTAAAGATGTGGAGACCCACATAAACACATTGCACCTCTTTCCTCTCACATAAACACCCTCATAAACGCATGCTCCACAACGATAACAGCTTCCCCAGCCCAAAAAATAAAACCAACCCCAGATGGCCCACATTAAATGGGATCTATACATGAATTCAAAAAGGGAATCATGGGTTTTGGTGCCAAGAAAACTAAAGAAATCAGATAGAGAGGCTTGTTTACTATATACACCCTTATACCACAACAAGGGGACTCTACAGTCCAATCTAACAACTGCAGAAGAGATAAAGGAGGCAAAATGCCATCTTAAAATATTCCACAAAAGCACGTGTATAGGAGGTATTATATATAAAAGCACGTTGCAATTTCCAAAAGAGTAAAAAAACATGACAAGATATCTCACTTGATAGCAGCTTTTAAGAATGACAGGCAGCAGTCTACACGTATTTTTGCAGCCCCAAGGGCTTCATTGAGTTCTTGCATATCTTCATCCTCTCCCAAGTCTTGTGGCAAAGGTATCTGAGGAAATGTCTTGTAGATTTTTCTAATGCAATCTAAGATAGATATTCAGTCATGATAAATAATGGAGACATTGTTAAAAATTTAAATAGGCAGCAGCATGGCTATGCAAAAATGTGAGACATGACAATTGAAAATCAAACAATGCACTCTCCCTAAGTTACTTTCAATATCCATATAAACCCTAAAATTTCAGTTACCAGAACAGATCGAGGGAGTTTTTTCCCCTTTTTTGAGATGTTGGAGCAAGGGAGAAATAGAAAGCATTAAGAATCATTCCATAGCATTGAAAATAGACCAAGGGAAAGTTTGAAAGCATTGTAGGCCATATCAAAAAGAATATTCTAACCAAGTACATCATCATCATAAGGAACTTTTGCTTTAACAAGCGTCTCCACATAGATCACAGCAAGCTCCGACCCACAAGTAACCTGAAATTGGTTTATTATGGAATGAATTCTAATTCTAGAAGTATGAGAATAATCTAGAATCCAGCAATATATTCCATCATGCACAATTAGTAATGCTTTCTTTTTCTGCCATTGTATGTACATGTTATACAGATATCCTGGTCAGAAACCAACACACACAAAAAGAGAGAGTAAATAATCTAGTAAATGGAATGCAAGGTGTAGCATGGAACAGCCATGGCCTGACCTTTTCAATTGTCGAAGATTTCTTTTCAGGCCAAGAAATCCATAGCTAACATACCAACCCCACTTCAGTTGGACCATTACATCAATTATGCAAAGTTGTATCTCAGCTTAGAGGAAGCTATGCAGTTGTATATCCATGTCTTTGAAAGCAAGAACATAAAAAAAATTCAAATAAATTGACAGATGATGCAATTGCTAGTAGTCAACTGTTTTGATGTGCTTCCTTCATTCCAATACCCCTACCCATCCACCCTTGACATCAATCCATTTTAGTTAACAGATATCTAATGAAGGTTCCTATCATATCAGACTTTATCGTTTATATTCTCATACTCATCCTGCAACCAGTCAGACAGAGCATAAATCAACCATCAGCTCATGAAGACAACTTGGATATGCTAGCATCCAGCTGAAATATTTTTCTTTAACAGGCCAAATTTCATATTCCCATTGGCTTCTACTTAATAATATTATTATACAAAATGGCCAAAATCACCTGACAGAAATAGCAACAATGGAATTGAAAGAGAATAACCTGGCCATTTTTCAGTTGGAGGCATGCACCCGAGTGAAGAATGTCCAGAGCTTCAGAATGTCTTTGAGCTGATACGTATCTGAAACAAAGTAAGTTTTAATATCATAACAAAGAATGATCTTAGAAGAACACATATGGGAACAAGCTTAAATATCCATTTGCGTAAATCTGCCCCGGTTGTGTATCATAACAAAATCACGCTTATATTCAACTCTAGTTAGACTTGGTAAATTCAAATACCATAGGTTGCACAAGCATCGGTAAAGTAAGATTAACTTGACGAAAAATAAAATACACAATAAAAAGAATACCTTGCACTGATAGACTTGTACATCTGCTGAGCTCCATAGTAATTACCCTCATGTATCACATTCTCCAATTTCTTAATATTCTACAATTGACACCACAAACACAACGTAAAGCCATTAGAAACCTCTTCTTCCTTGGACAAAAAAAAAAAGAAAAAAAAGAAGAAGCAAACAAACCCCATATCAAATATATGAGATCACAAGATTTCAATTTTTTTTTCATCCAGTTTTCTTAGCTGATATCTGATTTGATAATTTAGAATCAATATATTATCCTTCCATTGTCAACCACACTTTCAACACAATATATCAATACAACTAATCAAAGCAACAAAATCACAAACCTAATTTTCTCTACATCCAAACATAAGTTCAAAGGTTAGTTTCCTAATTCAATTACCTCTTCAGCAGGAGGGAGTGTAGCCCTCCTTGGTCTTTCTCGCGACATGATGTCTCCCTCCTGTTCTTCACAGACAGATCCAATTCAGTTTTACTTCGTTAAAGAAGACGGACCCTTTTTGTTTTGTTACATTATGGGCCTATATGGGGCCCATAATGAGCTATAACACTTGAGCCATAAGGCCCAATAATAAAACCCCTTGAGATTGAATCTCCCCTCTCCCCTCTCCTTTCGTCTTTTCTTGTCAATTCCTAGACTTTCTCAGTAACCAAACACAGGTTCAAGATTTGAATTTTTGTGGAAATTAGTTCCAAATAATTACAAGCTTCAAACGTATACAGGGATCTTCTCAAATCTGTCAAAAAACACATAGGAAAAGAATGCTACAAGAAGCATTTTGGAGATTATGTAACGCAGGAGTTTAGAGAGAACTGCAATGTTTTAGACCAATCTTCTGTTCTGCGAAAACTCAAGCTTGCTCGAGATTACACTTTCTTACACAACAGCGTGCAGCATCACAAGGTAATTAAATTGCCAATTGGCATCTAAAGTTTTGATTTTTTGAATATTGTATGATAAAGTTTTTGTCTTTACCTTGTCAAGAGTGAATATGATTTCGTTATTGGCTCAAGATTGATGATAATTTATTATAATTTTACATTTTTCTTGATATCTTTGAAAGAGGGGCAAAACCCAATTGTGAGTTTTGCTCATTTTGTACTTCTGGTTTGTGCAAGCTAGCTTTTTGAGTGAAGTCACTTGGACTGAGATATCAAAGTCTAAGTTAGGACCAAGTGTAAGTTTTGATTTCTCCATACTTAGGACTACAGGAATTGAAGAAGGAGAAGGGCTACCCTTGTAGTGTAACTTAATGCTTGATATTTCTTCCAATGAACTGAAATGCTTGTTATTTCTTCCAATGAAATGAAAAGATTGTTGTTCTTGTAGGAATGTTCTTCATTCTTTTGTATATGGGTAATTTTTAGCAGAAGGCATTTTATGGTATTGCTTAAATACAAGGCTGGTGCTGGCTATTGTTTTTGCAGGGGTTGCTGTTCTCTGACAACCTTGCCGTGGATATATCGGATGAAATGAAAAGAATACTAGGAAAATCTGCTGCAAGTGTAGGTCTTCAGCTTCCTGAGGCTTATCAGGCCTGATGGTCAGTTGGCTTTGCTCTTCATCATATTGTATCCTAAAATAATTGTGGCACCATTGTGCCTCAAAAACTAGGAAAGTTAGTTGAAGCAGATTTATTCAAGCTTAGATTTTGAATAATTTCTTGTTTGTTCAGGAAGAAAATTAGTTTAGAAACTTTGATTGAACCAGTCGTTCGACATGCTTCCTTGTTTTGTTTGGAAATTGTGTTATTGGAAATATGGGGAAAATCTCTTAGCTGCTTTTCTGAAATTTTCTTTTGGGTTACGAATCAAGTTGTTTCTGAATTTTTCGTTTGTAATACGAATCCAGTTGTTCCCAGATGTACGCGAGTCACCTAACTATCGCCTTGTCTGATGCTTGCGAAATCATCAATGGCTACGTCTCCTGTTCGGGGAGTAGGTGTGTGTGTGTGTGTTACTAAGCAACCCATCTTCACTGTCTTTTTCCTTAGCGGCCGTTTGGGATATTTTTTTATGAAATTGTCACTGGGTACTTTACTTTGGAGGCCAGTTGGCCAAGTATGTTGTCAGATTTTGCAAAGCAGCCAATACAGGTGTGCAGGAACTTATTACTTAGATGAAGACCGACTCTGAATTAAGATTCATGAGCTAAATGCTTGATAATCAAACATGTTCTTTGAATCACTCGTATGAATATAAATGGCTAGATAGAAACATTCATTATGTAAACCAGTCAAGTCATTAGCTGATTTATTGAAATAACATCCATGTCGTGTTAATAAGCACAAAAAACTGTTTGCGTATATCTGAGTACAGTAAAGAAAGCCTGCTTCTCAAAAGATTGCGAATGCGAAGTTTGCAAATCCTGTCTGTTACCGAAAGTGTGGTGCCCCATAAGCGTTTTTCCTCTCTTCCCTGAAAATGTTTAAGATGCAGCGAATTAATGAGTTGATGTGCCCCCTTTCAGTGTTGAAAATGCAGTTCTCCGGCTGCTGGACAAAAATCTCGATCACATCAAAGTCGACTGGTCATGTGGCAACATAGACGGTTCATAACTTAAGATTGATTTTATGCCA
>Ga0325403_1003980_pt1 | contig 13642 bp, 6 predicted proteins | sample PopdelMetagenome_19_FD_205665 | JGI IMG/M metagenome (GOLD analysis project Ga0325403, IMG submission 205665) | Populus deltoides microbial communities from Bellville, Georgia, United States - Xylem-PdKOR-R4 | ecosystem: Host-associated > Plants > Phyllosphere > Stem > Wood/Secondary xylem...
TATTTTTTCAGTTACTTTCTATGAGATTATCTCGGACTCATGACCTAAATCATGTATTTAGCGAGCTAACTTAAATTAACTCAATTTGTTTTTTATCCTTTTTTTATTAACATTAACAAAAAAAAAATTAAAAGAGATGGTGTTTTTATTGTAAGTCACCTCATAAAACATTATTCATTGCAATATTGTTTTTCTTTTTGCGTTTGTTTTTTTAATTCATGTTGTTTTGTTTTCTAATTCCATACTTCAACATTTGGTTTATTAGAGATTTATCTTCATGATTTATTGCAGTTTGCTTTCTATGTGGTCATCTCAATCTCATGATTTGTGCCATGTGTTTGGTGGATTAACTCGGTTAACTCAAATGTTTTTTTTAATTAGTATTTTTTTTTAATTTCATCCTTTAATATTGGGTTTGATTAGATATTATGCTTCATAATTTGTTTTTGTTTTTTATAAAGTTATCTCGCTCTCATGACCTAGTTCATAGGTTTGGTAGTTTGGGTAGACTTAAATTGTTTTATTGTGTTATTCTCTTAGATTATTTTTTTAAGTTCCTTTAAGAATTGATTACTTGAGAATTAAGCTTCATAGTTTATTTTAATTTTTTTTTATGGGTTTGTCCCCATTCCATATACTCAGGTAGCAAGTTTGATAGGTTAACCCGGATTGACTCGGGTCGCTTTTATAGTTTATCTTCTATGAGATTATTAAGGTCTCCTAACCTAGGTTATGGGTTTTGTTATAACCTAATTTTAACCCCTATTTGTTTTTACATATTTCAAAAATTAGAAAAAAATCCAAAAAATATGTTTTTTTCAATAACCTTAGTTAAATTTAATAATTTCATTAGTTTTTTCATTTTTATTTATTTTTTATGTGTAAAAAAATCATAAAAAATACAAAAAAAAAATATAGTTATGGTTGAAATTGGCCCAATGATTAAGCATCACAGGAAAAAAATGAAGTTTGAGAAATTTTAGGGTCACAATTAAGGGTTTTAAATTGAAGACAAAATTGAGAAAAGGGCTTAGCATCACGACTAAAAGATTGATGTCTTCTCCCAAGTGTACGAATGTCAAAGTAATAAATAACCTAGCAAGATCGGGGTCGAACCACATGGAGGTTAACTGTATAAACTATAAATAAAGAAATAGATAATAACAGAAAAGGAATTGAAGAGAGCTTTGAGATGTGATATTGATATAAGGATTAAACAAGAATAAAATAATTGTCAAGGTTATAGGATCCACTAATGGTATTTCAAACAAGTATAGTATAATTTTTTTTTTTTACTCAACTAGAAACCACACACAAAAAAGGTTCCAATCGGATTATAAATTGTTAACATGATTACATTAGTTATCTTATTCGAATAATGCTAATACTTGTAAATGTTGTTAGGTATTCATGATTATAACTTATGTTAACAACAAATCAAGTTCCTTTCATAGCATATTTGTCGGTTATACCATACGGTTGGGCTATGAAAGTGCCAAGTATTTGTTGTATCAAGGGTTATACAACATAAATCTAGATTAACCACTTAACAAGCAAAGTATTAAAAGTGAACAAGATAACAAATACAAAACATGTTAGTATCAAACATTAAGGTCCATGTTGAGTTTATACTATACTTATTCTTACACCATTAATGTAGCCTTTTCACATTGACATAATAAACTTAACTAAACATAATGAAAAAGAGAAACATAAATAAACAAGATAAGAACATAAATAAGATATAAGTTAACTAAGTAAAGAAAAGGAAATGAAAAGCATAAACAAGAGATTAATATAAACAAAACTTAAGCATTATAAAAATATAAAGAGAGAGAGCATGAACATGATCTTGATCTGAAAACCAAGATGCCTAAATGCATGGCAAATGCCTCCTTTTATAGCTAAAAATTTGAAACTATTGATTTGATGACTAATTGTTAAGTGGGTGGCCACATCTTGACTTGGTGACAATCCTTATCTTCTTGTCTGAACAAAACGTCATTGCTAACATCATAATTTGAATAGATTGTCCTCATGAAAGTTCTAGAAAATTGTCTTAGATTTCTAAAAAAAAAAAAAGAATCAGTGCATTTGGACTTCTAGAACTCGAGATATGGGTTGAACACTGAACAATGTCTGGGCTGCAAGACAGATTCTGACTTCTCCGTTGTTGCTAAGATTTGGACTTCCAAACAGCAGAATTAAGTCTTAGACTCTTATGAATGTTTTAGGCCTATGTCTTAGCTTTTTAACCATATAAACCAAATTAAAACCCAAGATTTACAGCTCCAGATATGACCCAATGATTGAACAACGTTCCAGTTTGGACTGAACCAACATCTTTTTTCTAAGCTTAACCCTCTCTTTATCTTCTCAATTTCAGTAGTTAAACTCATCAATCAATCCTTTGATTTATGTGATAGGCCTGCATTTAAGATGAACATTTACCATAAATTAAAGGTATCTTATAGTATCAGACTTGTTATTATAAAACATGTTTTAGTTAAGAAGTTATTGATACTTCAAGTGCAAAATGATGATATAAAACCTTAATAAAAATGCACTTTTACGTACTAATCACTTAATTTGATTTAATTGGTTAAAAGTGAAAGAAAATTGAATTTCTACAATGATTTTGAAACAAATAGCCAAGTTATAAATTAATGAAGGGTTTAATTGAAGAAAAATAATCAAAACTAGGCATAATTTTGAGAGCCAATGATGAATTTGCAACAAGTGATTAAATTTAGAGATGTAGATCTGATTCAATTAAGGATGCAATTGAAAAGAAAAAAAAACAGTTATGAAAAATTCGGTTGAATTGCAAGAATTTGAGAAATAAAGACTAAATTGGAAAGATTTAAGTTATGGATTAAATTGAGAGAGAATTCAAGATTTAATCTTATTTGAGTAAAATTGGAAAAAATCCAAGATCCAAGGATTGTAATGAAAAGGATAAAATATTCAAAGGATCAATTGGTTATTTATATAACTTCATTTCAATCCTATTTGTTTCAACCCAGTGTAATTCAATCAATTTAATTCGATTTAAGGCAATTAATTCATTGATTTCAATCTAATTAAGTTCAATTGAACTGTTTTAATTTAATTTAGTCCCAAATTAATTCAAACAATTAAACCAGAGATTGTAATCTCCCAATTATAGCTCTTCAAACCAAATTCTTGAGAAATTAAACCGAACATCCTAACAATTAAACCTAGCTTCTTAATCCAATATTTTCAACAAATTCCCGGCAATTAAAACCCCAGATTTCCAGCATTCAAATCCAAACTTTTAAACTTTTCTCTTTATAAAAAAAAGAAAAAAAATAGGCAATATAAAGAAAAACCAGAAAGGAACCATCACCAGGAAAACACAGAAGATGGAACACAAAAGATCACCCACCAAGTCTCTCTTTCACCACAATAATCTCTCTCTCTTTAAATAGTTCATAACCACTTTTCATCTTTCTTGTCCCTTCACTTTCAATTCATCTCCACATAAGACCAAAAACCACATAACAATCTACACATAATCTCTTTATCCAACCGATGTTTCCTCCCTCAGCACGATGAACAACTTGAACCACCATCTATGATTGCCATCCTCTCTTTGTCGTAAACCACCCTTTACAATCTATATCTACCAATTCTTCCAATTAAAACCACTCTTGAATTAGCCCATTACCCATGGTTGTTAGCTTCTTGACAAGATCAAATGATTGATGTCTTCTTCCAAGTATAGAAGTATCAAAGCAATAAATAACCCGGTAAAACCGGGGTTGATCCATATGAAGGTTAATTATACAAAACCACAAATAATAAAGAGAAACAGAGTTGAAGAGAACTTAGAGATGTGATATTAATGTCAAGATTAAACAAAGATAAAACAATTGTCAAGGTTGGAGGATCCATTAATGATATTTTAAATAAGTATATTCCAAACTCTTTTTATTACTCAACTGGAAACCACACACAAAAAAGGTTCAAATTAGATGATTTATCATTAATGACTCGTTTAATTTATTAACATGATCATTTTATTACTTTATTTGATTAATGTCAATACTTGTAAATATTGTCAAGTATTTATGGTGTTTACTTATGTCAACAATAAATCGAGTTTCTTTCATATCACAGATGTCAGTTATCCATACAGTAGGCTATGAAAGAATCAAGAATTTGTTGTGCCATGGGTTGTACATCACAAATCTAGACTCACCACTTAACAAGCATGATTTTAAGAATGAGTAAAATAACAAACAGGGTATTATAAAACAAGTTAATGACAAACTTTCTTGAAAAATTGGTTAATTGTAAATTGAACTTCATAATTTATTTTGATTTGATTTTTATAAGGTTATCACACTCTCTTGGACTCAAGTCACAAGTTTATTAGGTTAACTTCAATAATTGGTTGATTGAGAGTTGAACTTCATAATCCAGTTTGCTTTATATGAGTTTATCTTGGTGTCATTATATGGGTTATGAGTTTGACAAATTAACTCAGGTTGATTCAATTTGTTTTATTTGTGTCTTTTTTTTTAATCTCAATTTCATCCTTCAATAGTGGGTTGATTAATATGACCCATGTCTTGGGTTTGGCAAGTTAACTCGATTTTTTTATATATTTTTTTATATATTTTTTACAATTTCATCCTTCAACATTATATTGATTAGGAATTTTATTTCAAAATTTGTTTCAATTTGCTTTATATTGGGTTATCATGATCTTATGATCAAGGTCGTGCATTTGGTTGGTTAACCCTGATCGATCTAATATGTTTTTATCTCAATATTTTTTTTAAAAGATGTCTTTATTTTTTTTATTCAAGCGATATTTTTTTTACATTAAAAAAATTGATATAACTCGCAATGCAGTGCAAGCTAACAATTTAGTTAACAAAACATTAAGAGGTGGTGGTTTTAGTGTCCACCATTTCACAAAACACTATTTATTTCAATAGTGCTTTGTTATGTTTTTTATGTTTTATTTTTTAATTTCAGTTTTATTTTCCAACATCTGGTTTGTTTAGGAATGGGTTTAATGATTTATTTCAATTTAGTTTTTATGAGATTATTCTACTTCATGACTTGAGTCGTGAGTTTGACAAGTTAACCAAATTAACATATTTTTTTTCCTTTTTTATTTTCCAATTTCATCCACCTTTATTGGTTAGGAATTAGGTTTTATAATTTATTTTAATTTACTTTCTATGAGGTTATTACGGTCTTATAACCAAAGTCATGAGTTTGGTGGGTTAACCCTAGTTGACTTAGGTTATTTTTAGTAATTTTTAATTTGTATATTTTTTCAATTTCATCCTTCAATATTTGACTGATTGAGAATTGTGTTTCATAATTTATTTCAATTTGTTTTCAATGGGGTTATCTAACCTCATCACTCGGGTCGCAGGTTTATTAAGTTAGCCTAAGTTGACTTGAATTGTTCTTTAGTTTGCTTTCTATGATGAGGTTGTTTTAATCTCATGACGTAGGTCACATATTTAACATGTTAATCCGAGTTTACTCAAGTTATTATTTTGGTAATTTTTTAGTTTATTGCTTAAAATTTCATCATTTAACACTCAGTTAATTGATAAATTGAGTTGTATAATTTTTTTGTTTGTTTTATATGAAGTTATCTCTATTTCATGACTCAAACAACTATTTTGGCAAATTAACCTAGGTTTATCCAAGTCGTTAATTTTTTTGTTTATTTTTTTAAATGATTTTTTTTTCTCAATTTCATTTTCAATATTGGGTTAATTGAAAATTAGGCTTCATAATTTATTTTGATTTTTTTTCTATGGGGGGTTATCATGGTCTTATGACTATGGTTGTAGATTTGATGAATTAACTTAGGTTGACTTGCGTCAATTCAATATGTTGTCATCTCAATATTTTTTTTTTAACAAATGTCATTTTGATTTTTTTGTCAAACATGTTTTATTGATCATACAAGTTGTCTTTGTAGTCACCAAGTTGACCAGGTCATTTCAGGTCAATCCCCAAACAATTTAGTTATTTTTTTCTACTAGATAAAATATTAACAATGCTTGGATATTTTTTTTCCTAACCCACATCATAGTGCAAGCTAATGATCTAGTTATTTACTGGTCATTAATATAAGTGCTAGGATTGATAGTTAAGTAGTTGATAAGGATAGAATATTATTTAAGAAACTCATAATTGTCTGAATCATTATAACTTATAGTTATTAATTAGGTTATTGCCCTGTACTATGTTGTGGTCCTACTAAAAACATTTTGGCTGTAAAAAAAAAATTCAATGACAAAAAAATATGATAAAAAAGAAATAGCCCAGGTTCTAAAAACCTAAACGACTAGTAATAATATGGTTTTGATTATTTAAAAAAAACAAATATGACATTTTAAAAAAAATATTGAGTATCAGATCCACTTGGGTTAACCTGCAAAACTCGCAACATAGGTTATGTGACTGTGATAATCCTATAAAAAACAAATCAATCCTATATAAATCAATCTAAAACATATTATGAAGACCGATTCAAAATAAATCAACTTGAGCTTTATGGCTTAACCTACCAAACTCGTAACCCGAGTCATGAACTCCATTGTGTTTAAATTAAAACTATTTAATAATTGTATTTTTTTAAAAAAAAACTATGTTTTAATAAAAAAAAACTAAAAGATATAAAAATAGAAAAATAAAAATAGTGAATTAATTAAACTTTGTATGTTAAAGAATGATAAACATGGTTTTAAATTATAGTGGATGGCTAAAACAATTGGCATAACAAAGATGAACAATGTCATTTTCCATGTCATAGTTGTTCGATTCGATTTATCAATTTTAGTATAAATTAGATAGGTGACCCATGCTATGTCATAGACTGACCTATTTTTTTTCCAATAAAAAAAATGCCAAGATAATGTAAAAATTCTTTAAAAAAGCAAAAACAAATATGAGATTCTAGTCATTAACTAAATTAGGTTTAATAAGTTTAACTAATTTAATAATATGATTACAAAAAAAGATATCGATAACAAATATAGTGAAAAAAATCAACAATGATTCAATGCCAAAGATAAATGCTTGTCAATATTATAAAGATATATCTTTACAATATTCTTAAAAAGTCTCAAAGATCTCATTTGTTAACAAAATAAAAATTAAATGAGAACGGGGTAATCACATAGAAAGAAAAATGAAAAATATTTGAATATCATTTATCAGCAAATAAAATATTGAATGATAAAATTAAAAAGAAAATAATTTTTTTAAAAAAAGAAATTCACTCAAGTCTATGCAAGCCAACATGTTGAATCTGTAACCTATTCGTGAAATCAGGATAACCCCATGGAAAGTAAATTGAATAAAATCATGAAGATCAATTCTCAAACCAACCTAATATCGAAGGGAAAATTGAAAAAAAACTGAATGAAAAAAAAAGACCCGAGTCAACCTTTTATGAGCCCGCCGAATCCATGATCCTAAACATGAGATCGACATGACTCAAAAGAAAAGAAAGTTAAAAATAAAGAATGTCAATCTCCAACCAACCTAATATTGAGGGGTAAAATAAAAAAAAATTAAAAAAGGACCCAAGAAAGACCAAACCCAACATGGTATAATCTTTTGAACCCGTGACACAGATTATGAGGCCAGATTACACCATAAAAGCCAAACCTGAAAAAAATAGCAATGCAAAATTCCCAACCAACCAAAATAATTAGAGATAAAAATTGAAAAAAAAACAAATTCAACAACAAAAATGGATCAAAAAGAAAAAAAATAATGAAAAGAATGAGGACCAAATTTGACACAAAGAAAATGAAATCAAATTATGAGGGATGAAATTGAAAAATAATTTCAATTAAAAAACGAAAAGAAAAAACAAATAACAATCAAAAGAATGAAGACTAAATTTAATATAAAAATCAAATGTCAAGGGATGAAATTGAAAAATAAAATAAATTTAATAAAGAATTCAAAACTAAATATATTACAATAAAAAGAATGGGGATACAATTTTATCCATTGAATAAATAAGCAGACTTTGTTGATTTTTTGCAATCCCAATGTTTTTTTAGAAAGGGAGATAGAAAATAGAAAGGGGGAAAAAATGCATCGCTATAGCTTAACTACTGCTCGTCTAGAGTCACGCGTCACACCATTATGATGGGGGCGTCAAGACATGTTCAATACCTCCCTAAAAAACGACAATGGAAAGCTAGACGGCGCTGCACGTGCCACCAAAAGGGCGTGGGTGGCACCAACCATTTTTCTTTATTTAAATTATATTTTTTATATATTAAAAGACACAATTACCTCTGATCCCACATAAGAATTATAAAAATCTAAAATAAAATGATGAAAACACTCCTATAAGCAAAGCCAATAAATTTTAATTTTAAGGGGCATTTAAGCCATTATATTATGAAAAAAATATTGAAAAGTCAAAAAGCCCCTTAACCTAAGGTAAATGTTTTTTTTTTTTTTTGCTTCTAAGGGTTGTTTAATAATTCTACTATGCAATAAAAAACTTGTGAAAATTGAATTAACCTTGTTCAATTCGATAATAACTAATGTGTCCCATTGAAAATACCAAATTGCCTTTTAGGTCATGTTAGTTGGTTTTCTTGGCAAGGTCTATATGGTAATTTTACTATGTGAATCCACAATAAAATATGAGCGTTTGCACAATAAAACATTAATCTCGTTTAACTTTTGTTTTAATTTGATGGGGTTTTATTCCTGCATTGAAAAATAAAGAAATATAGAGAACATTGTTTATATAAAAATAAACATCTACATAATAATCAAATACAAATAGTTAAGATAAATTAAAATTGATAGTGAATAATATGATTGACCATATATAGAAGACAAGACATCGATCTACTAGGATGAAATAAAAGGAGCTCACTTGATCAACAAGATGAAGCAATTAACCATTAAAAAAAGGTTCATGTGTCCTCCAAATGAGATCTATTTTAGCTGACATATTTGATAAACTTAAGAACCCTCAAGCTCGCGTTGAAAGATTATAAGATTTTCTTGTAACTTGTACAATAAAAAGTTAAGAGTTATTATTAGCTTTGTAAGGCAGTAAAGTCTTTTAAAAAGAGAGCTTCTAAGCTAAGTGAACTTTGAATTTAAGTTACACATGCTCACTCGAGTTCAGGTTCAAAATTTAAGTTTGTTGTAAAATTTATCTTTCTTCATTTGAACAATTTTATTTTTAATGGATTTTTTATGATGGATAATTAAAGCTGATTAATTCTAGTAATTACCATAATTAATTTTGCTTAAATTTTGATTCTAAAAGCTAGTGTAAAAAGAGGTTGAAGGAGAGATGTTCTGTTTTTTTTGTTTTTTATTTTGTTCTAAAACTAAGGTTCTAAAACTCTAAAGGTTAGTGTCAAAAGAGGTTGAAGGAGAGATGTTCTATTTTTTTTGTTTTTTGTTTTATTCTAGAACTTAGGTTCTAAAACTCTATAGAAAGATTTTGAGTTATATTATTCTTTTGGTTCATGGACTTTCAAAGAAAATGTATCATTTAAAAGTTAAATCCTTGAAATCCTAAAGAACTATTTGCACGTAAATTGTTTGCACTGATCGAGTGATAAACACTTTAGTTTTAAGAACAAAGAGTCTAATTTTGGATAACAATATCTTTATTTCTTCATCCAAATATCTGCAACAAGTAAGTGCCTTGTATTTACACTATTGTAATTTAATATCTTTTGTTTGAAGTATAATAATTTATTTTACATGTCTTAGTATACATGCTAGAAAGTTGTTTTAATTTAGTTTTAAATTCAAGTACTTTACTCTAATTTATAAACTTGCATGCTATTTAATTTTTAATTATGATACTTTTATTTTGTAATGATTATATATATAATTTAACAAATTAATTTTAAACTAAACAATTGTTATCTAAAAAAAATTACCAGCATGATATGCCATCAAGCTATATAAATAGAGTATACAATGGTGCTGACAATTTGTTTATTGCAAAAGAAAGCCTTGTGAATGCTCTGCAAAGTGGTAATAGCTTCTTCTTCTTCTTTTCCCGCGCGTCTTCAATGCTTTTTTCTCTTTTTGGTTGGAAGAAAAAATTGCATGGGCTACATATGTTTCCATTTTTATTTTTTTGTTGGAGTCAAATACTAATTGTAAATGTGTTGAAAACTAACCATAAGTCTTTATGATTATGTTCATTTCATGCTGGTGAGCAACTACTGGTTAGAAGTTAGAATTTAGAACTAGAGATGAATAATGTCAGAATCAAAGCTTAAAAACAGTACAGAGCTAACGATTATCATTACTACTGCGGTGGTGACGACATTTGCAAATTATTTTGGTGCTCATTATAGGACTTTTTCAAGGCACCTCATAATCAAGCATCAAATTTATGTTGCTTGCAGTTTGGTTACAGAACTAGATTTTAAATTCTTACAGGTACAGGATTGTATAAACCTGATGTACATATTGTGGAAACACCAGGCTTCTAGTTCACCAACCTACAATTTTTCCTGATCTCCCCATTTTGTCCTGTAAGGACACCAATGTTGGCCATCTTGACCATTGATGCTCCGAAATCCTTGGAAAACAAATAAGGGAACTTGCTATAGTTAAGGACCAATGAAGCGGTTGTATTATCCCCCATGAGAGCTTGGTCTGATTGGAGAAGCCCAGAATTGTTCAAAAGAAGCTTGTAATACAAGTTATCAAACTTGCTGGAACTAGCAGAATCCAATGGAGCCAATTTTGTGTCAGAATCATCTTGATTTGGGCACGTACTTTGCAAACTTGTTAGAAGTGATGTATCAAGAAGTGGATCTGGTTCACCAGAGCCTCCAAAGTCAAAAAGTCTAGACTTAAATGTGAAGCACTGAGCAAATCCAATTGTATGTGCACCTGTAATTATTATTTAGATTTAGAGATTGATGTTTGTTCAAATTTAGATATACAAGTAATCACAATAATTTGATCAAGAAAAATCTTCATATTTTTCCTCTCACTTCTTTTCAGTGGAAGACTAGTGATTTTATAGAAAATATGATGGAGGGGGCAAACCTGAGAGCACAACCACATCCTTTAGTTCAAGACCCTTTGAGGTAAATTTTGCAGTGATGTTCTCTAACGGTTCAGAAAATCCTGGGAGCTGCTCATTAGCATCACTCTCACTTGCTGTCAGGCCATCTCGGCGGCCCAAGGGTAGAAACCAATATGGGCCTCCAGACTAAAAAAAATAAAAATAAAGAATCAACAACTATTAGAATGCAAGCAGGATGATCTTTATGCAGAATACAAAGTAATTAAGAGTCCAAATTTCTTACAAGATAAACTGCCTCTCTTGCCGCAAGAGTCAGTATATCAGTACAAGAAACTGTGGCTGGGCATGCTCTCTCCAAATTGGCTTTAATGTCATCAATGACTTCAAAACCTCTAGTCGAGTTTCGATTAGGAAATGCATTTTTCTCTCCTCCATCAAGTAACAAAGACCCATCACATCCCTGTTGATAGAAATGAAGAAACAAGAAATCAAAAGACAAAAAATTGAAGTCAGCCTTAGTAGCAAAGGTTTACAGATTCAGTAATCTCCATATGAATGGAGGCAGAGGACTTTGCTCTAGTATTATCCTATAATATTGGAAACAGAAGACTTTATTTTTTTAGTGATTACATTAACGAAACAATCATGAAAGTGAAGCCTCAACAGAGAAGCTGCCATCCTAGAATCATTTGTCATAGCAGACCAAACACCGGATCGAACAATTTTTGTGAGGTTAGGACATGTGTAGTCATAGAATTTATAATTAAGCTGGCATGACACCAGAGGACACAACAGCAGAAGGCAAAGCAAGTGAACAAGGTGAAGTTTAAAGGAGTTGTGCTCCATATCTTGACCGTGAACAGGTTGTCTAAAAGCTAAACCAGTATTGTGTGACAAAGCAGTGGCACATAGGACCAATTTATACACAAAAACAACATAGGCTGCAGATGTCCCTCTCAATGAGTTTGGTACTATCCCAAATTCTTCTTGATAATGGGGGCAAGGACACGCAAAGACCCACTTGATGAAAGATTAATCTGCAAAAGTGGTAAATGAGGTATCCCATCTAAGAAAAAATGGAAGAAATATAATAGTGCTTTCCACTCTCGTGTTTGACTTAAATATCTGATTGTGAAGAAGAAACAGCACTTGAAAAGATGATGTTGTTCTTTTAGGCGTAGATATATAGTTTCATCAGTGAGATAAGTCCAAGGAAACAATTAATATTTTCTCCAAGTGGTAGAATGATGCATTCCATCTAGATAAAAGAATAATGTTTGTTTATACTCTCAAATTTGACTTGAATCTTCACGTGTGAAGAAATAGCTGAAGTTCATAGAGCAGTTGTAGCTCTTTTAGGATTAGATACTTCTATTAGTGAGATAAGTCTAAACCTAGAATGGTTTCCTGTCAGCAATGGTATTTTCATTTGCCGAAAGTGCGTTAAATGTAATAGTGGGTTTCATGCATGCTGCATAATGGGGGCTGGTGAAATGGATCCGTCGCAGACCAACTTGTACTGTATGGTAGGTTCATGCTATGCAAGTGGCTATGGTTAGGATAAAGAAAGCATGAATCACCTCGAAAAAGGAAATTAAGAGAGCTGATGAATGATAAACATAGAAGCGAGTGGGAGATGGTGGCAGGCTGCTAACTTGATTCACCACAAATAGGCCAAACAAATTGAGTTCTCATTTCTCAAGCTTTATTCTACTAAAATATAAAGCCTTTTGCATATATAGAAACTTCCGGGGGAGACACTTCTCCTCTCTAACTCATTTTCTTCATATCTAAAAATTCTAGATTTCATATATACATTATGCTTTCTTGATCTCGGAATCAAAGTAATCGACTTATGGCATGAGTTTGATTTCGTTCTTGAATGCTGAGCTAGTTACATAATTATGTTATGGCCAATAGCCCATGTTTTGTTGGAATTCCTGCTATACATTGTGCATGCAGTGGAATTCGCCACCAATATTCTAGAATCCTAGTCACGAGAGTGCCTGTTATGGAGCAATGTTGCCATGATTTCACAAACGTCAAAACGCTTCAAGAACCCCTTTCATTCTCCAAAAAAGAAAATAATAATGATTCATATAACTTAAAAATGAACGAGCTTTTCAATTTAATTTGTATCGAAGTAACAAAATAATGAACTTTGACCACCAGTATCTAGTTAATTTGTCCATCCATCATCTGTGGTAGCTAGTAATGGCACGATTGAAATCCTAGGAAACACATGATAATATATCGTCGGTTGCCACCTGATCGTTTTGAAAGCTCTTTGATGCTTTAATCAACAAGGATCAGAAAAAAAGTAATTTGCGACAAGATGTCATTCATAGGACTCAACCCTTTTTTCTTTTTTCTTTTTTTTGTGAACTTACTGTCTGCTGTCTTTGATGGTGTTCACTCCCAGCAAGCCTTTAGGCCTCGGGGGCTGAATTTGGGTGTCCTTTTCAATTGTAGTATTCAGTCCATGGGTGCATTTGTAGAGGATTAGCTAGGCACATATTCATGCCGATTAATGATCATATATTGCCTAATCCCTTCTTTAGAAAGTCGAAGCTTGAGTGAATGAAG
>Ga0325403_1003982_pt1 | contig 13640 bp, 10 predicted proteins | sample PopdelMetagenome_19_FD_205665 | JGI IMG/M metagenome (GOLD analysis project Ga0325403, IMG submission 205665) | Populus deltoides microbial communities from Bellville, Georgia, United States - Xylem-PdKOR-R4 | ecosystem: Host-associated > Plants > Phyllosphere > Stem > Wood/Secondary xylem...
GCAAGAAAAAAGAACAATACACGTTTAATTTATAATAAAACATTGATTAAAGTACATTGATATTTTAAAATAAAACAATAAAAATTGAGAGGAAATTTGTAGTTAAGTTTTTTAAAGAATAAGGAGAAAACAAATCATAATTAAGAGAATTGTATAAAACACGTGGGAAAAATTAAGGATTCTTTTCCTTTTTTTTTCTTAATTAAAAAAAAAACAAAGCTTCATCAACCTTTCATTGCGAGTAAAACTGTAAATCCCTAATTAAAAAAATATTAAATATTAATAAATAATTAGGGTAATGGGAAATAAACAAAGTAAAATTTAAAATTTAAAATAAATTATCCTAAACTTGCACATCATTAATTCTAAAATAAACAAAGTAACAACCAACAATCATCATAATTATGGAAAGGAAAAGATGTTTCTTGGTGGAAGAAAAAGAAGACCGATTTTAAGCACCAATTTCACCTAACTTGAAATGTCATTAGAGAATGAATTTGACCTGTACCTCTTATTTGAAAGTATGGTCCAAGTGAAAGTTTGTAAAAACTTAAATTGTTTTTGTTTAAAATTATTATTTTTTAGTTTAAAATTATTTTAAAGTACTAATATTAAAAATAAATTTTAAAAAATAAAAAAATATTATTTTAATATATTTATAAATAAAAACATCTTAAAAAATAACTCCTAATACACCTAAAAACAACTTCTAAAATAAATTATAAGCTAGGTTCACCTAACTTAATAATTTAAAAAGGTACTTAACAGTGTGATAGAGGTTATTTTTTAAATAATTTTTTGTGTTGAAATGCATGTTAATGATATTTTTTTATTTTTTAAAAATTATTTTTGATATCAGCACATCAAAACGATACAAATATATAAATTATATTAATTTTTTTAAAAAATAAATAAATTTAAAGCTAATCAAGAGGTCATCGTGTGTTGCGATCCCAATACCATAGAAAGAAACCGATCTTTGCCCACTAATTCAATGGAGAATGTCACAATTGCAACACTTGTTTGCTACATCATTGCAACCTGGACTAAAAACCCAACACTAACAGATTATCAGCCCACCCAAAAAGATCAGGCAGTCCATTGCTTGCCACGTAGCACACTTCGATCTTAACTGCATCGGAGCAATCATTGCCGTGTCCCTTAGTGCGGGTAATTTAAGCCAGATTCACACCTGAAAGCTGAGATCAGTTACTTTTATATTTATTTTTTAAATGTTTCCACGATTTAAAACTCGGGGGTCCAAAAGAATCTGATTGGACCCAAAGACAGTCACTTGGAGATCAACGACGAATGATCTTACTCCTCGTCATTAGTTTCATATGCCCCACCCTAGGCTACCATTACCCGTCACTCATCGTCGTTTTCGCGTCTCGAATCTCAAAGCACAACCCCTGAAAGTATATAAATATGTACTCTATCTGGCAAATTCCAAAATTGACCAAAAAATATAGTTAAAAATATTTTAAAAATAAAAAAGAAACCCTCACCCTCACAGAGAGGCAGGCATGGAGCATCAAGCTCTTTAAAACTACCCCCCCCTCTCTCTCTCTATATATATATATATCCCCGTGAAAATCACAGCACCAATAAAAAGAAAGCCTGAAACCCTAGCTTGGCTCTTCTTTCTTCTTTTTTCATTGCTCGTTATTGAAGAATAGAATTTGTGCTGATTTGATGACTCTATGAAATGTGCTTTTTGGAGAATGATTGATTTCGATTCAATAAAACCCTAAAAATAGTGAGGATTTAATTTTTTTAATTAAATATAAAATGAAGAAATTCCGTCGGTGGCAGAGGATTTTCTTACTCTCTTTGCTCTGTTTAACTGTCTTGGCTCCCATACTTTTCGTTTCTGTAGGTAAAATCTTTATTCACTTTTCTGTTTGTGGTTGTTCAAGATTCAAATTATGTTGATAAGGAAATGGAAAATTCAATGAGGATAGAAATGTTACTGATGATTGATTGAATCTATTGATATTTTTACTGACAATCTACATTAGTAGACTCGTGGTTTGGATGTTGTCATTTGATTGATTATTGATGTGTTTGATTAATTCTTCGTGTGGATTTGTTGTGGCAGGGCGGAAAGAGTTGATTTCGGATTTGTCAACTTTGGTAAGAAGTTTCTGTTTTAACTTGATTTTCAGTTTTCATTCTGTTTGGTTGCTAAGAAAATTTGTGGAAGGGAAAGGGTATGGATCAATGAAAATTTACTTCAAATGAATCAAACAACTAAGTTTAAGTGCGAATATTAGTACAATTAGTTATAATATCTGTTGACTGGTGAAATTTTCGCATGGCGCCTGAAATATTAGAAAGTCAAATTATACTGATAAGTTTGGGTTTTGTAAATAGAGATTTAACATTGATTCTATTTGTGTGGTGCAGAGATATAGGAGAGATTCTGTACAGCTTAATGCCATTGAGCAGGTAGTTTCATGTTTATTTATTTTTAAATTTCCTGCTTGCTTCTGGTTTTTTGTTTTTCTTTTAGCTATTTGTGTGTCAAAATGGATGTTTGGTGATTTAGGAAGAAGGTGAAGGTTTGAAAGGGCCGAAACTAGTGGTGTATGATGAGAAGGAACTGGGTTCTAGAGTTGGTTACAGTACTTCGGAAGAGAATAATGATTCTAAGAAACATGGAAATATTGGAGAAATAGATCGAGGTTCAAAGAGATCTCAAAGAGGTGGAAACACGTCAATTCCTTTGGAAAGTAATGCTCAGAAGTGTTCTTTTAGCCTTACTGCTATTCCTTCTATTGTTGATTGTAAACATGACCCTGATCTGTAACCATCTTCAGGAACTAATCATGAAAGTAGAGAAGAAAATCAGCAGATTCCACAGGAAACAGTAACATCCAGGTCAGAACCAAAGGTAAGTGTGCATGTCAATATTCTATACATCACAATGATTCTGGGCCTGCAAGACCAAAATCATTGTTAGTCAGAAGTGGAAGTCAGGGCACTGGTTATGAGAATTTTTTAGGAAAATTATTCATGCTTGTGATTCTGATTTCTGTAACATATATGAGATACAAGCATGGGCTGCTGTTCTTACCATCCATTGCATGTTGCGTATTACATCTTCTGGTTTTAGCTGCAGGGGCAGTCCAATCAAACAACAGTTCGACATGATCAGAACATGCGATCTCCAGTCCGGATATTTACTGATGAGAAGGTAAAGCAGATGAAAGATGATCTGATTAGAGCAAAGGCATACTTGAGTATGACACCACCAGGCAGTAACTCTCACTTAGTAAAAGAGTTGAGATTGCGAATCAAAGAATCTGAACGAGCTGTTAGTGCAGCCAACAAGGACTCGGATTTATCAAGGAGGTATCTTCATCACCAGTACATGTTTTCTTTTGACATTGATTCTTTAAATATGCAGTCATAAATAAAATCTGATGATTGCTTGTGCATGTAGTAGAATTATGAAATGATGTCAGATTTTTTTATCTGGGAGAAGGAAAAATTGGTTAAAATCTGAACATCCATTCATTTACAGTGCACTACAGAAAAAGAGATCCTTGGAGGTTACCTTATCAAAAGCCAGTCGTGTTTTCCCGGACTGCTCGGCCATGGCTTTGAAGCTCCGTGCCATGACTTACAATGCTGAAGAACAGGTTCGAGCACAGAAGAATCAAGCAGCATATCTTGTTCAGCTTTCTGGAAGGACTACGCCAAAAGGCTTGCACTGCCTTTCTATGCGGTTGACAGCTGAATATTTTGCCTTGTCACCTGAGGAAAGGCAGCTCCCTAACCAACAAAGGGTGCATGATGCAGATCTTTATCACTATGCTGTTTTCTCTGATAATGTTCTAGCCTGTGCTGTGGTTGTCAATTCCACTGTCTCCTCTGCCATGGTAAACTGCTTTTTCCCTGTTATTATTGTTTCTTAGCCTTTGTGTACAGAGTTCGCTTCAGGCTTCTGGTGAGGTTATTATAACTTGCATAGCTCACACAGAAAAGCATAATTGGAATAAATTTACGGGCCATCTCCAGCAAGGGAACAGGCCTCCGTCAGTGGCTCCTGTGTGCAGACTGAACCTGTTCTCTTTCCAACAGTAAAAAAAAAGTGTCTGCAAACATGTCTATCGTATTTTCCATGATATTATACCTTCTGTCTGAGTTGAAACAACACTTTTTGTAAGTCAAAAACTCTAGCAAATTCAATAAGCAAGCTTTTGGCTGTGTGAGCATAGTGCCATTAAGAAAAGAAAAAATCCGTGCTATTTTTCTTGAGTCATGTGGCTTTCTAGTTGTAGTGTTTCTACTATTTCTTGAAATATACCAGTCTTATTCTTGGCCTTATACCATTACAAATCATTAAATAGGGTAGTAGGACTCTGGTACTGATGTCATTCCCTGTTGGTTGGGTTAGATACTTGTGGAAAAAAGTTTTTCAAATTGAGTATTGTGCCATGGCTTTCTTCTACTTGACATGAGCAACAATGCTGATGACTTTTATTGCTTTAACTGCTGACAGGAGCCAGAGAAGATTGTTTTTCACATAGTGACTGATTCTCTCAATCTCCCAACAATCTCTATGTGGTTCTTATTGAATCCTCCTGGCAAAGCTACAATTCAGATCCAGAGCTTAGTCGATTTCAAAGGGTTGTCCGCCAATTACAATTCAACATTGAAGCAACTAAATTCCCGTGATTCAAGATATACTTCTGCACTGAACCATCTTCGTTTCTATCTACCAGATGTCTTCCCCCAGCTGAATAAGATTGTTCTGTTTGACCATGATGTGGTAGTGCAAAAGGATCTAGCTGGCCTTTGGAGTCTTAATATGAAAGGAAAAGTCATTGGAGCAGTGGACACGTGCCGTGAAGGTGAACCTTCATTTCGCCGGATGGATAAGTTCATCAATTTCTCAGATCCATTTGTGATTAAGAGGTTTGATGCCAAGGCATGCACATGGGCATTTGGAATGAATTTGTTTGATCTGCAAGAGTGGAGGAGGCATAAATTAACTGCTCTCTACAATAAATACTTGCAACTGGTAAATAAATTTCTCCCATTCATATTTGCTTTTGCTTGCATGCTGATATATGCTTTCTGGATTTATGATATCTCTGTTGATCTGAAAACCACGTGTGCTGATTTAGTGTTGTTCTACTTCAAAAGATATTTACACCCCTCAATTTTTCTATGTTTTGATTAACTTGGTCTTGAGATCACATGTAGAGCATTAACGAGCATCTGCATGTATTAGTCCCATGGATTGCCAAGGGTTCGACTCCCAGTCTTGCCATGTTGAGATTATACCATGGATTCACCCAGTCCATGGGTTAGGAGCAGTTCATTAGCTTGGGGTGAGCCTGAAGGGCCTGACCTATGTGATTTCCCCTTTCATAAGAAAAAAAAAGCATCAGTATGGAATGCAGAATCTAGCATGCACTTCTATTGGAGGCCAGACTTTGTGGTAAGGCGGGTGAGAGGGCTTTTTGGTACCCACAAGCATGGTTTTCACTTCTAGTTTCTGGCTCACGAGTCAACACAGTTTCAACAAGTATTTATTCATTTTCATTCGCATGGAAAGTGGCTTAATGAATTGAATACCAGATGTTCAATGAATTCATAATTAGCAGCATATGTGCAGGCATCATGCAAACATGCAGGCAGACACACTCTTGGTGATATGCTTGGATGAATCTATAATTATCCTGCACAAATCTATAATTGTCCTACATATTTTAATGCTTGTTTTGCCCCATTATGTTTCGCAGGGCCACATAAGGCAATTGTGGAAAGCGGGTAGTTTGCCTTTAGGTTGGGCCACTTTCTACAACCGGACGGTTATTCTGGACAGGAGATGGCATAAACTCGGACTTGGCCATGAGGCGGGTGTTGGACACGACGGTGTTGAGCAGGCAGCGGTATTACACTATGATGGAGTCATGAAACCATGGCTGGATATTGGTATTGGAAAGTACAAGAGTTACTGGAGCAAACATATCAACTACGACCATCCCTACTTACAACAGTGCAATATCCACGAGTAACTGAAATCAGATTATACTATTACCTCACGCATCATTGGTTGCTTCTTGTTCTAGGGACTTGACATACATGTTCACTTGATTCTTTCACAAATTTCTTTTGTAAAGTTCCATCACATTTTGTCTTGAATGCGGCAGTAATCTTCTAGGAGCTGAGCCTAAGCGATAAAAGCTGAAATCAAATAAGTCCCCGGGGGCATGTTCGAATGCTTCAAGTTGTTGTGTACATAACTCAGATATTCTCTTTAGATGCAAACGCCTGAACTGAAAAGAATATGGCAATTTTCTTTGGTATATTCGTGGGGGTTTCTGTGCCGTTATTCTGTGGATGCTCCATGGTTTCCTGACGGACAACTCTTCATGTGGTCGACTTTCAACTTTATCCAGATGAGTCGTGGTTTCAAGTGAGTTTGCTTGTGTGTAATTTCCCATTTAGATGAAGAAAAAGGCTCTAACCTATGGATTTGATAAGTATGCTTGCGTAATTAGAATTGAAGGATTTTTTTTACAGATACTATTTTACTTTCTTAACTAATGGTTGAATAAAATAAAATATTCTTGCCTACTTCATACCAGGATTTAAAAAAAAAAAAAAAACCTCATATATCTCAAGTTCAAGCACCATCCTAATTGGAGATTAGTAATATTTTATTAATTATTTCTAGATTTACTTTGAAAAAAAAAACAAAAAAAAAACACAAAACCTGTTAAAAATAATAAAAATATTTTTATTTATGATTTTTCTATCTATTTAAAAAATAACTAATAGTATATTTTTAATTATTCCTTGAACAGTATTTTTCTTTTCTATTTTTATCTATATTTTTTTAAAAATAAAAACTTAAGTGATAAAATATTATTAATTACCCCTTATAGACAGTCCCACAATTTTTACCGGCTAAAACGAATGGAATAATGCGACTTGAAGCCAGCTCGACGACGTTAACTAGGGAAAAATCTGGCTCGGTTCATGTGGTCACTGCCTATGGTAATTTGCTTGGCCTCGTAAATGGATCATGTCACACGTGGAAGAAGCTGGTTGGACTCCTGAGGATAGCGGATATCGAAGGAGGGGCTGCCTATCTATCCATGTTATGTGGTGCGTTGGACACTCATGGTTTGGATACATAATATTAATTTGTCAAATCTTCTGGTACTCTTTGCTACGACTGCTTTGGTATCCTTTGTAGCAGTGCTCAGTCCTGACTCAAGCTTCTTCCAAATTGAAGAAAGATGGCCACCATCACTGCTAGCACCACCACTACATCATCACTCGTCCGTGCAGCTCTTGTACACAAGCCATCACTAGGAGTCTCATGCTCACCTGTTCTTGGTAAGACCACTTCCCCCCTCTCTTGAATTTCATGCTTCTGAGTCGTGGGGTGAAACTATTGTCGTTTGTATCTTATTTTGTTCACAGTATTGTTTATGGTTTTCTCAGTAAAAAATGATGCAATCACCAGACCTATTTGATAGGAATCAACTCGGATCAGAGTTGATTATCATCATTTGACTGGGCATTCAACATTCTTTTCTGTTTTATTTAATTTATGGTTCCAGGCTTGCCAGCAATGGCAAAGAAGGGAAGAGTGAGCTGTTCCATGGAGGGAAAGCCCAGCGTGGAGGAAAAATGCAAGGGAATGAGTGCATCTTTGATGGCAGCTGTGTGCGCTGCATCCATGTCAAGCCCAGCCTTGGCTCTGGTGGATGAGAGAATGTCCACTGAAGGAACAGGACTGCCCTTTGGTTTGAGTAACAACCTTCTTGTTTGGATCCTGTTGGGTGTTTTTGCCCTCATCTGGGCTCTCTACTTTACCTACACAGCCACCCTCGAGGAGGATGAGGAATCAGGACTGTCCCTCTAAAGCCGAACTCGTTTCATTATTGACAAGGAATGTAAAAATAATGCAAAACGTTTGGCTTTTTTCTACCTTGTACCAAAACTTTCATAATTTATCTGTGCAATTTATGTGTTGTCTTGCTTCTTAATCGCTCCTCTTGTTTAGCTCGCATACCGTCTCTGCTTTTTAGTGTGTGTATGGATTCGCCAAAAATATTAATTTAATATATTTTTAAGTAAAAAAAACTTTTAAAAGAACTCCTTTGAGTGATGAAAACAAACAGTGCAAGTGCATCTGTACATGAGGTTGATAACGGTGAACAGTTTATCAAAAGAGGAAGCATTCTCCTTACTCTCGCATCCAAATAAAAAGATTTCTTCTAATTTAACAATGACACTGTTCAAGTAAGGAAATATGTTTAATTAATCTGTTATCTTGGCGTTAACAGATTAATTAACCAGAATATAATTTCCAGTGTAGGATGGCTGAACAAACTATAAGAGAAACTAGGCATCGACTTGCTTCTATAGAAACTGCATCTGAATAACTTGGTCAGTCCGGTTCTTGAACTAGCAAATATAATACATACGTGAAAAAATTAGAAGCAAGGAATAGAAAAAAGTGCCATATACTTTATTCATTCACTCTTTCAGTTTCCATTAAGTTGATGCAAAACAGATAAATTCATCTGATCTCATCTCTCTTTCTCCATTAGGTCATCGCGTCAAACAATTTCAGAAATCGATAGACCTGATTACTAAATCTGCATTTTTCTTCGACTTGATAATGAGCTCTGCATTAGGCTGGTCGTTATACTCTATCTGCAGATGAATGTAATTCTACATTGAATTTACACTAAAGTAGGACTGGTGTAGTGAAAACAGCAACCACAAAAAAAGAAGCAAGAGAAGTTTGAAGCTGACAACAAAGTAAAGCTTACCCGCCACTTAGCAACATCTGGAGGCTTCCCTGTTAGATGACATAACATTAAATCGTAAGATTCCTTTCCTTTCCCTGGCAGAATTGTAGAAGCAGTAACTAGTAGAAACAGAAGAGATGAGCCTATACCTGTCAAAATATGTCTCTTTAAAACTCGCTGCATTGCTGTATCAATGTCCACATCAATAAACCTTCAAAAAAAAAAAATAAACACAGTGCAAATTACTCAGGCTGTTACCACAGAAAGCTTTAAACTCAAGTTCCCAATGCAGAAGAAAGATTGAAAAGGCTTTCTAAGAAGGTGGGGCACGGGTTCAAGATGGTGCAAACAGTTCACCCAACCTCAAACATTTAAGCTGAAGATATCATCTGCTCATAAGCCTATACAATTCTATCCTTAAAGAAAATACAGTGTTAAAAAAGGGGAGTTGAAAAGGGGAGACAGTTTAACTAGTTGGACATTAAGTGCCAATTGCTCACGTATGGTTTCATAAAATAGCAAAGGAGAGGAAACAGCAAAATTACTAATTGCAACAGCAGTACAAACTTTAAATGATTTTAACCAGATTGGACAACAGGGTTACAACAAATGGTGATCTCAAGACTACATCGTAGCCCAATGGTCCTAAATCCATTTGAATCTGTTTGGAGATTTCCATGACGGAATTGAGCTGAAAGAATTTTTTTCTCGAGATAAAAGTATCTAGAGGATTGACAGTTCAAAAGGCGCCCTGGGTAAAAGGAAAACATAAACAGTATATACTGTGATGTATCTGACTTTGAGGATTGATCTTCGTTTTCTTGTTTTTTTAACTCCATATTCTAACATGGCCAACTTCATGAGAGGATAATCCCATGTGATACAAGGTTCTAAGTGAAGTCTGGAACATTCTCCATCTCATTCCAAGTGAGCATATTCATAAAACAGATTTTATAGCACCAATTTAAACATGATAAAAGCTCTTGGAAGCAAAACTTAAAGAGTGTAAAGTTGTCCTTAAGCATGAAACAGCCCTCAACATTGTCACTACATGTCCAGCCCTGTCAGATGTATAGAAACTAGGCAAAATAACACTAATGAAAAAAAACTGATGAATTCTCAGCATCATATATCTGCTCCACGACAAGATAGAGGAAGAAAAATAGCCTTGTCAGAACATAATACTTACCATTTCTCATCAAACATTGAAGACACATCCTTCCAAGCCCCATCTTCCAACAATAGATAATTTCCTTCAACTATGACCACTTTATGACTGCAACGAGTGTGAAAATAGGATTCATAGATGAAGCATAGGCTACGTGTTTAACCTTCCATTCAAACAAATCAGCTTCCTTTGAAAGGATTCTGCATGTTAAAGTATATGCACTTACTGAAGACTCACAAAGATATCATCTTCTACTGGATCTCCAACACCGTGATCAAAAGATGGTGCATAAACTGACCCCTGAAAAGTTTATCATTAATCAGAAACACATACCATTTCTAGATATGGTATCCTATACTAACCATTTCCAAAGAAGTTAAATTTCAAGTTTACAACAACAATGGCCACTCACCTCGTTCCTCAACTTCTCCAGACATCTAAGCAGTAGGGTTGGGGAAAATGTCCATGGAGCTGATTCATCAACACAAGAATCAATACTTGAACACTGGGCTTGAATGTAGAAAAAACAAAACAAAGTCAAGCTTACCTCCTCTTCTGGCATGGGCTTCCTCTGGATTCTAAAATGCAACAATATTAGCGTACCCTGAAATACATCTGAAAAAGTTTCAATAACTAAAGTAAACAACCATGAAGCAAGCTTAACCTCCATTGCATCAAGCTGGGAACGATATAGATGAAACCCATCCATGGGAAGAACTGCAGCAACATCTGGAGGCTTGACTTGCGAATCAAATGAAGAAGCTTTTTGTGGCCATAACCTATTTACACGATGCACTATTTCAGAAGCCAAAGTGCTCTTTCCAGCACCAGGTGGACCAGCCAACGCCACAATATACCTGCATACATTTTAGTCACAAAATCAACCAGAATAGCAATTAGCATACAGAATGACCAAAAATAAGACTGGAAAGAATGATGCTCTTCACATAAATTCCCCCCCCCCCCACAAAAAAAAAAAAAAAAATCCACTGATATTCTTAACTATCTTGTACAATCAGGTTCAAATATATCAAAGTAAACAGCATTCCTACATTGAAGAGGCTAGAACTTACTTGAAATTAGGATTCGACGCTGCTGGTGCTGTAGGAAGAAGCCGTATAGCTAAAGCATCATATATCTCATCCATGGAACTATAAATGAAACAGAAGCAAAAATAAAAATAAAATACCACTCGTCAACACAGAAGAAGCAAGGCTAATAAGAAAAAAATTGTTTGTTCACTTCAAATTCAACCATAAGAATGACTGATCTAATGTGAACTAGTCTTACCCGGCCTCAACAACAGGAATCTCTCTCTTTTGACTACATAAGACCTGATGCCACACATCACGAAATACAAATCAACATTATTAAATCATAAGCTTCTTTTTTTAACTTTCCAGAAAAAAAATTTGTTCAAAAAGACAGAAGAAAATAGCAATTTAAAGGCAACCTTTATAGAGTTTACTTTGTGAACCAGGCAACAAGGTCGCGTCAACAAAGACAGCGAATCTCTTCTATTCAATGAAATTGGAAGCCCCATATGAAGTTTAATCCTTCTAAATAGCAATGCCTCTGTAAAATCACAAATTTTTACTCCGTAGACAACATAAAACAGATAGAAATCGAACACGGGCCTGTGCTTAAAACATATCGACAGCATTAGAGAGGATTTGCACGTTCGATATTTTAAAATTAAAACAAAGCGATCTTTTCCTGTGCTATAATTAACCACGAATAAGTTTTGGAATAGTACAATTTTTTTGTGTTTGATACAAGAATCTGTTTTTTTTTTTCAAATTTTTTTGTGATCGCAAAAAGGAGACAAAAAGTGTTAGAGAGAGACCTGTGGATGGACGCAGATAGGTGGTGGAGGTTGTAGATAATGAAAAAGAGACCTCCATGACTGCCACGAATCACCAAACAGAACAGGGAACTATAACAACTTGTGCTTATGTTTGAGTTTGGAGTGAGGGAGATTACGCTGTTTCTTCGATCTTCTTCTATTCCTCCTGTTCTTTTACCCTGTATTCGGTAATCGGTATAGTTATTTTATAAAATATTTTAAAATAATATTTTTTATTTTTATAAATTAATTTTTAACATTGATATATTTAAATAATTTAAAATAAATAAAAATAATTTTTTTTTCAAAGATTATTACTACCACGAAAATAAGCACAACATAAGTATCTGTTTAGAAGATTGCTTAAGCTTTAGTACTAAAAAATTTTATTTTATAATTATTAGTGGTATTGTGTATTTTAAATTATTTTTTTATCTAAAAAACATAAAATTAATATTTTTATATGTTTTTTTTAATAATTTTGATGTACTGATATAAAATATAAATAAATAAAAATTTAAAAAAAAACATCATTTAAATAAAATTTTAATTAAAAAGTACTTTTAAAAATATTTTGCACCGTATTACCAAATACATATTTATTCCATGTGCACTACTAATTATCTTACATGGTCAAAATTAACCGTGTAATCGTAAAATACTAAAAAAGTTATCATATCTATTTATAATGTTGATGTTCTTCTTAAAAACATCTCAAATGATAGAAGTCGTAGACTAAAAAAGTTTTTTGAATAGTGTAAATACAATTTTTTTATATGCAATCCAATAAAAAAAAGGTATTTTAACAATTTATTTGTACTTTAATTTATATATATATATAAATAATATTTTTTGTTTTTGTTTTAGAAAAACATTGAGAAAAGTTGTGGAGATGAAAGAAGAAATCATTAAATAACTTATTTTTGTTATAAAATCTGTAATTATATATATGAATACCTATTAGAATATTTTAGACTTCATGATTTTTGGGTTTAATCTCTTGATTTTCTATACACTTGAATTTTCTAGTGTCTTCTGATGTTCTCATTCCCTTTTCCTATAAAGACTACTTGTCTTGTATTCTAGAGATTGAAAAAATAAATAAGAAAAGATATGAGTTTATCTTTTAAGTTTTATTCTGAATATATATGTTTTTATTTATTTTTTTATATTTTAACACGTTATCAACGCGATCACTTTATTTAATTTATATTCAAATCTTGGCACGTATGAACTCCTATGTTAAGTGGCTTGTATCAATTTTCAATATATATTTTTTTATTATTCATACTTTTATAAAATATATTTGGTTCTGTAACATATTTTTGATAAATTTTCTCTTATTTTTATTCATCAAGATTTAAAGTTCTTGAAGAACTAGTATTATATGTTCCCGAAAAATTATATAAATTAAATACAGTTCTTGAAGAACTAGTATTTCTAGAGAACTAAATAACTAGCAGACTTAAAAGACTGATTTTTTTCTTGATTTTATTTAATAAGTCTTTTTCTTTTTTTATATAAATAATGTCGAATATGACAAAACTTAAATTTACTACTCTTGATACATCTAGGAATAATTAATTGTCATGAATCCTTGATGTTGAGATTCATCTGAAAACTATAAATCTTGGAAAGACCATCAAATAAAAAAATAATGCATCCTTGTAAGATCGTGCAAAAACAATGATTTTCATTCGCCATTATTATTATAAAAATTAAAAATTAAATATCTCATAGTAAAAAATTCTCTTGTTGCAATTGTAAAATCCAAAAGTAAAAAATCCTCTTGTTCTAATGGTAAAATCCTAAGGAAAGATATGACCAAAAAAAA
>Ga0325403_1003983_pt1 | contig 13640 bp, 6 predicted proteins | sample PopdelMetagenome_19_FD_205665 | JGI IMG/M metagenome (GOLD analysis project Ga0325403, IMG submission 205665) | Populus deltoides microbial communities from Bellville, Georgia, United States - Xylem-PdKOR-R4 | ecosystem: Host-associated > Plants > Phyllosphere > Stem > Wood/Secondary xylem...
CCTACTCTATTGGCTCACGGGCATGTACCCTTTACCGGTTTACCCACTTCAATTTCCATTCACGACGATCCACCAGCTCCCCACGTAACATGCAGTCTCGCACGCTCCAAACGAATATATATATATAAGCTCTGTAAATTTAGAAAAAAAGAAAATAATTATTTGAGAGTAATTTTGAGTGACGTGGAATTTGTATAAATTAACACAGCTATATATGGATATTCTTGCAATTCTCACTATAGAAAAAAATATATATAATTAGACCGTGAGATATTAGTAATTGATTAACGAGAAATAATTTGTAACCTTTTTTTATAAGTGGAGATTTTTCATCATTCCACGTAAAGGGCGTCTTTATCCTAGAGAGTTTCACGTGGGTGGCGAGAGTTGAAAGGGTATGGTAGAGACTTGTCTCGTGCTTTGACTACTGTCTTGATAACCGTACGTCTGATAATTTCGAAAACTTTTCTTTTGCTATAAAAATAAAAAAATAAAAAATAAAAAATAAATCTTTTGGGAAGTTGCTGTCCATCTAGCCAAGAATATTATTCTCTGTAATAGGATGACAATGTTTGAATCATAAAACTTTTAAACTAGTCATTGGAGCAATATATATAAACTTTTTATAATGATTTAATTGTTATTTTCAGATTTTGCATGGAAACACAAGTTTTTTTATCTTTTAGTATAGTAAAAAGACTTTGTTACCTCTCGAGTAAATAAATTAAACTTACATTCAGGGGTTAATTAGTCTTTTTATTTATAAAGATAATAAAATAATTTAATTACCTTTAAACTAAAATGCATTAAACTATCTTTAACATTTCCATCCTTTCATCTTGGTTTTTTTTTTTTTTGTTAATATTGAGTTGACTTAGATGTATTTTTGTATTTGAATATATATTAGAAATTATTTATATATAAAATAAAACACCTTGCATGTAAGTAAGTATGCGACGTGTGTAGGGTCGTCTAGTGACCAAACATCACCTTTTATGTTGGTGTTTGAATCATCTTAGTGTCCCCTTTATGATAAGATGACACATGCAAACAGCAGCCCTCTAATTTAGCGTCAATGACCTTTTCTCTTCTTTTTTTTTCCTTTTCTATTTTCTTGTCTACTCAATTTCCATGCCTTCCCCTTCAGAATTTCAAACCAGTCCTTCATTTTTTTATTCCTTCATATTTGTTCCATTTTTATTATTATTTGTTTTATTTTAGATAATTTATAAAATTAAAATTCCTTTTCAATTTAATCCCCCTTCAATTTTTTTCATCTTTCAAATTTCATCCTCATTCTTTTATTATTATTTGTTTTATTTGAAATATTCTTCCTATCAAATTTGATCATCATTCTTTTCCTGACAATTTGTTTTTTTTTCTTACTTTGATAAATTTTTAAATTGATATTGTTTTTCTATTTCATTTTTTAACACTAAATTGGATGCAAAATTGAGCTTCTCGATAAATCCTGGGTCTGGGATTTTAGGGTTACAAGTTTGAGAGATTAATCCAAATTTAGAAGGTTTGGCTGAGTTTTCTTGTTTTTTATTTTACTTTGTTAAGCTCTTGTTTTTTCATTTTTATTAGCTAGCATTTATTCAATTGGAGTTAGGCTTTGTTATTTTTTATTTATTTTATTTTTACAAATTTTTTGAATAGTTTACAAAATGACTCAGTTTATCCTGTTTTTTTCTTTATTGAATTTACTCTGGTAAATTTTTTAAATTGATTTTTTTTGTAATTTTATCCTTTAATATTATTAGATTAGTTGGAAGTTAATTTTCTTTTTTAGTTCCATTCTTTAAGGTTGTAGTTTTTTTATATTGGACTTCATGATTTTCTTTAATTTACTTTCTATTTATTTATCTCAGTCACATCTTTTACACTAAGGGTTTGTCGACTTAGCTTGGGTTAACTTGATTTTTTTAAAATCATTTTTTATTTAATATTTTTTACATTTTATTTTTTAGCATTAAAATTTTTAAAAAAATAATATTTTTTATATTACTAGAGCAATCCACAATTAAACAACGAGGAAAGCTATATTGAATGCAATAATGAAAATCGTTGTATGTTTTAGCTTTTTTAAAAGTTTTAATAAATTGCTCTTTTTTTCTAATGTCGGGTATCTTGCTTTGATTGAAAGACAAAAAAATCCTTTTAAAAACATTTTGTTTTTTTTTTAAATAATAGATGTTATCTTAATATCATTTTTCAAATTAATAAAAAACAATTAAAAGTATTAAATATTTAAGAAATAATCATATTACGAAGAAAACCAATTAACCTCTTGATTTCACTGTAAACCAAGAAAGAAAGTATTATAGATTCGCATAATGCTTTTCTTTTTTAGGCTATTGGAGAATTTTATACTCTGGTTATCAAATTATTTTTTTTAATTTTATCTTTTTATATTATATTAACTTAAATTTGGACATGATAATGTTTTTTTGGTTAGCTTCTCACGGAGTTCCCATAATTAACTTAATTTTGAAAACATATCTCAACATTAAGACAATACTTGATTTGACAAAATATAATAAGATTTTATTTCTTAAAACAAATGGAAACTTATGGAATTTGACACTGAAATAAATAAATAAATAACAATATTTTTTTTTCCTTTTTACCATACATAAGGCACGTGATTTGGAATTTTGATCCTTAAAGATTTTTTTATATTTATCCTTGTTTATTGAGATTTTGATATTTTAGTCTTATATTTCATGATTTGTTTTGTGTTTAAATTCCTGAATTTTATAAGAAAAGAAAACATCATCAAAAAAAACAAAATGCAGATTTTGGTGTCAATAGATGGGACTAAAATGCAGAAGAAATAAATAACAGTAATTGAAGTGTAAGAAACACTTATGAAATGTCAAATTTTTTTTTAAAAAAAAAATTCTACGAACAAGATATAACACATGAAAATAGAAAGAAAATCATATAAAGTAATAAGGTAATTTATCCTTATGGCTTAATTAAGTCCTAGGAACTTTTGGAGTTTTCCTTGAGGATGATAGTTTTGAAACCCGGTCCGGCCCGGCGGGTCGATTCGAGACCCGGCTGGCCCGGGGCTGGAACCGGGTCGAGTTGATGAAAAAATAGGAAAAGTTATGACCCGATGTGACTCAGCCGACCCGGTGGTTTGACCCGGTGACCCGGCAAAACTCGGTTGCAACTCGTTGATTTTTGTTTTTTTTTTATTGAAACAACGTCGTTTTGAATTTTTTTTAAATAGAGATTGACCCGACTGACCCGGTCAAAACCTGAAACCCGAATCTTGGACCGGACCGGGTTTAAAATCTATGCGTGGAGCTATGTTACCTTTCTTTTCTTTTTTGATTTTTCAGCTAATGCTATTTTTCTCGCAACAAAATTGAGGACGCATTTTTATGCAGTAAAAGACAAGCTTTACATGTATGAATTAGGAAATTCATAACAATGTTACTTCTCCAAATTTGCTTTGATGTTTGAATTGAGAAGTGGTTTAAAACGTAGTTCTTCTTCCAAGCTTTTTATCAATTAATGATGTTATTTTTTCCATTATTCGATTTATTCTTAACATTGATGGAGTAATAGAGTTGAACTTAACATTTTGAAAACTTTTTGATAGATGGAGTTACAAATGGTTATTCATGCCATGTTGATAGTCATTTAGGATGATTTTTTTTTTGAAATATTGGGAATTAGGAGACAATAATTGAAAATAATGATGATGGAGGCTTTGGAAATTATTTTGCTTCATTTAGGATGATCTCATTAACTTAAAATATGATGTATATTGGATGGTATTTTAAAAAATATATATATATTGATATGACAACATATTAGATGATTATTTTTAAAAATATTGAGATCACAATAAAATAAATTAACCCAGGTTAACCTATTAAATTTACAATTTGGATTATAAGACCATAATAAACCTATAGAAAGAAAATTAAAATAAATTATAAAGTTCAATTCTTAACAACTAAATGTTGAAAGAAAAAATTAAAAATATATTAAATTAAAAAAGGACAAAAAAACTACCCGAGCAAAACCTGCAACCCAGATAATAAGATACAGATAACCCTATAAAAAGAAAATTAAAGAAAAAAATAAAAAATAAAAACTCAATTTCTAACCAACTCAATATTGAAGGATAAAATAAAAAAATCAATTAAAAATGACAAAACAACAACCCAAATCAACTCAAGCTAACTTGTTAAGCTCGCGATCTCGGTCTTGAAACCAGGATAACTTCATAAAAGAAATTATGACACTCCATTTATAACAGACTTAATGTTGAATGTTGAAATTTAATAAAAAAAATATAATAAATACATGAGACCAGGATAACTATACAAAAAGCAAATTGAAAGAAATTATGAAACTCAATTCCCAAACAACAAAATACTAAAAGATGAAAAAAAAACTAAATAAAAAAAAAAGAATATTTACTTCTTGCATGGTAAAATTAAAAAAAAAATCAATTAAAAAATAACAAAATAAAAAGAATCGAGTAAATCCGAGTTAACCTGCAAAACTCGCAACTCGAGTCATGAGATTGGAATAACCTCATGGAAAGAAAATAAAAAAGATACGAAGCTCAATTAAAAAAATAAAGGTTCAATTAAAAAAGGATGTAAAAATGAACAGAGTCAAAACAGATCAGTCTTCCAAACCCGCAACTCAAATCATGAGATCAGGATAATCCTATAAAATCAAATCAAAAAAATTATGAGATCCAATTTCCAACCAACCCAATATTGAAAGATAAAAAAATGAGTCAATTAGAAAAAGTGTCCCCAAAATAACAACTTGGATCAACCTATGTTAACTTGTTAAACTCGTGACCTGAGTCATGAGATCAAGATAAATTTATAGAAACCAAATCAAATAAAAATTATGAAACCTCGCTTCCAATAGATCTAATGTTGAGGGTTAAAATTGAGAGAGAAAAAAACTAAATCTATGACACTAGTATATAGCCCAATAGAAAAAAAAAATACAAAGCACAATTCTCAAAACAACTTCATATAGAATAACGAATTTGAAAAAAAAAAAAACTATATAAAAATATAGGTTGTTAAAGGTGATTTGTTTTTGATTTTTGGCCTTTAATATTTTATTCGTTAGAATTAGGCTTTCTAATTTGTTTTGATAAGGGTTTCATGGGGGTTATCATCATCTCATGCCCTAGATCGCGGGTTTTAGAGGTTAATCATGATTGGTCCGGGTTGATTTAAAGTGTTGTCATCTCAATATTTTTTTAATAAAAATATCAAGACAAATATGTCACTATTTAAGTATTTTAAAAGTGTTTTGTCTAGTCTACATCAAATTTTTTACTTCATGATGTCTTTATGTTTTTTATAAATTGAAAAAAAAATAATTTGACCCGCAACATAGCACAGATCAAAAAATACTACTATATAGCTAAAAATAGAGAAGCAAATATCTCATTTTCAGTTAGGATTTCTCCTAACAAACCACCATGATATCATTTTCAAAACATTTCATTATTTTATTTTGTGTATCAAGTTAAGATAAAAGGAAACAAACAAACAAATAAAATACATTATAGTTAATTGCTAGATAAAGAAAGATTTGTTGGGATCAAACAGATTTTCATAAAACTCTTCCAATTAATTAGTGGAATCAAAAGGGTTCTTATAAAAATTTTCAATCAGTTGCTCGAATCAAGAATATTTTCATACAAATCCTCTAGTTAATTGCTGACATGAAAAAGATTTTCATGAAAATCCTTCGGTTAATTATTGGGATAAAAGGTTTCCTCTTAGATAATTTTAAAAGAGAAAGAACAATAAATATAGTGAGAGAAAAGGAAAAAAGAAAAGAAAATGAAAGAATAGAGGGCATAGAGGAAATTATAAAAGGAAAAATTAAAAAGAAAGAAGAAGAATAAAAGGAAACAACAACATTTTCTTTACAAAATAAAAAACCCACCAACACCCAACTCTTTTCTCTTCCGCTACTACTAGGACAATTCCATCTACTTCCAGTCAACCCCAGCCACTTTGGAGATCTTTTTTTATCCCTAAATTTATATCTGATTTTTTTTAATATGCTATTGAGTTCTTTTATATATAAAAAATTGATTATTATTGATGATTTTCAATCTAATGTGAATGATTGCTATTATATGATAGATGTTGACATTGGTTTTGAATGGTCATATTGTGTTTGATTTGTGATATTGTGATGTTAGTTTTGGTTTTTTTTAAAAAAAAAATTGTGGTAATATTGTGTTAACTTGTTGTTGTGTTGTTTTTTTAATTTGTTACTTTGCATGTTTTGAGTTTCACACGCAATTTGTTTTGTGTATTAAGGCTTTTATTATTCGTGTACAACCTAAGATGATTGAATTATCAATAGGCTTTATCCTTAAAAGTTAACCAGAAAAATAATGAAATCATTTGTTGCATAACTTTATTGTGTGCAAAATATTTTTAAACCATTCTTTTTATAATAAAAATAAACTTTGTGATTATTGTTTAGAGATTCTTGTTATGTATTAACGGTTTTCATTATCTATGTACCAACCTAAGATAATTGAACCATCAATGGGTTTTATCCTAAAACGTTGACCAAAAAGACAATGAAACTACTAAGTGCAAGACTTTATTATATGTCAAATATTTCCAAACCTTTCCTTTTATAATAAACAACTTTGTAATTATTGTTTTGAAATTTTTGTTGTATATTAATGATTTTTATTATCCATGTATCAACCTAGTATTAACGAATCATCAATAGGCTTTATCCTTAAAATGTGACTGAAAAGATAATAGATTCTCTTAATACATGATTTTATTGTTTGTAAATTTTTTATCTCCTATTTATTTATTAATGTGTGCAAATATTCGATCATAATTTTTCATATGTTAGGAATCAGTGTGAGTAGACTCAGGTTGGCTTAATGTAACCTAACTAATATTTTTTCTTAATATTGTTGTCTTGAGGAGGGTCTTTTTTATCATAATTTTGTTGGGTCATTTTAGGCTTTAATAAAAAAAAAAATTCTCTATGACCATATTTTTATGGTTTCTGTATTTTGTTATCAAGTTTGTATTTGTTACCTTCTCCAATGAAATTTATTTATCTTGTCTTGGTCTTTTTTATTTTTTAAAAATAGTTAAATGATTAAATTATTTTTTTTTAAAGGACTAAATTTATTATCAAGGGCTCTTTGTCTTTTTCATAATGGTTTTTTTATCATATGGTCTGCGGGGCGATTTGGTAATTTACTAAATATAAATATTATTAAAAACAATTAGTTGACATGTGTAGTGCACATTTCAGAACGTGGATTGTGCTGGTGGCCTTTAAGAGGCGTATGCGTCATCGTCTGGTGGCCAAACACTGGATTCTAGGGTGGTATTGGAATCTCCTCAACATCTCATCCATGCTTAGGCAACTTGTGCGATCAGCGGACCTACGATTTGGTGCTGAAGATCTTTCTTTTCTTTCGTTTTCTTTTCAAATTTCATGTCAAACCCTCTAATTTTTTAAAGCAACTCTTCAATTTATTTTTCTTTAAATTTAGTTCTTATTCTCTTGATTACAATTTATTTTATTTAAAATCATTTATAAAATTAGAATAGTTTTTCAATTTCATCCTCTATTTTTTTTTCATCTATCATATTTGACCATCATTCTTTTGATTGCAATTTTTTTTTAATTTTTTAATTTCGTCCCTCATTCTTTTCTTTCATTTAATATTTATACTAGATTTGGTCCTCGTTCTTTTGATTACTACTTTTATTTTTTATTCTTTTCTTGATTTTTTTTATTTTTTTTATTCCATCCATTATTGTTTTATTTCATTTAAATTTTATATTAGATTTGTTCTTTATTTTTTTTATTGCTATTTTTTTTTTAATTTTGGATGATCTATAATTTTGCTTCATGATTTTTTTAGGTTTTTCTTTTATGGAGTACTCAATCTCATGACCCGAATCATGAGTTTTGAAAATTAACTCGGTTTGACTTCAGTCTTTTTTTAGTTTTCTTTTTCAAAATTGATTTTTTTTTTCAATTTCATCCTTTGATATTATATTAATAGGCCTTCAGCTTCAAGATTTTTGGTGCTTTCTTTTCTATGAGGTTGTCTCGATCTAATATTCCAAGAAACGGGTTAGTCGAGTTAACTCGTGTTGACTCGAGTCTTTCTTTCGATGTTTTTTTCATTGATTTTTTTTCTCAGTTTTGCCTTTTATTATTTTGTTTGCTTGAGAGTTGACTTCTATTTTTTTTAATTTTTTTTGTATGGGGTTAACCCGCCCTCACAAGCAAGGCGCGAGTTTGGCATACTAACTAGAGTCATGTTCTTTTGTTTTTTTTTTTAAACTGATTTTTTTTTCAATTCATTCTTCATCGTTTGATTTGCTAGTAACTAAGCTTTGATTTTTTTTTCTTTATGACATTATCTCATTTTTATTCAAGTTTTGTTTTGTTATAAAAATAGATTGTTGAAACCTTTTAAGAATATTTATAAGGTATCTTTTTATAATATTGGTAATTGTTTTTTTTATTAGTCATTATTGTTTTTTGTTTTCGTTTCTTGCTTTTTTTATAATGATATTATTAAATTAATTAATCTTATTAAATCTATTCTAATCAATAACTTGGATCTTAAATTTTTCTTTATTTTTAAAAAAACACTATCATTACATGAGCATTTTTTTTAAACGTTAGATTAACTTGACCAAATCCAAAATATAACGTAGACCACCTATTGAGTATTTTACATCAAATCTTATCAATGGATCCACTTCAATATCCCACTTTAATTAGTTCAATATCTAATATATATCTATATGTAAATAGTACGCCCGTCATGAGCTTAATCTCTATCATTTCGTTAAGTGATTGTTCAATTTCTTCGTAGTTTTCTTCACTTCGTTGAATTTAATCGATTCCCTCTCTCTCTCTCTCTTTATATATAATTGTAGTAGGTGGGAGAGACAATCGAATATCAAAGTTCATTATTTAAAGGTTTGGTCACCTAAAAGTCCATCATCCATCTTGTTTGTGACAAAATAAATGGGTGAATAAGTCCAGCATAATTTGTAAAGACTTTGGAAGAACATAGTCAAGGGGACCGATTTGACAATGAAAAATGACCTAAGAGTAAAAAAAGAAAAAAAAAAAACTGAAAGAGAAGGCAAATTCACTTTGCATATAAACACATTTTAGTATTCACTTTAGAGTATGTTTGGTATTGTAATAGCTGTTGTGGTTGTGATTTGAAAAAAATTATTTTATAAAAAGTACTTTTAATTGAGATTGGTTTAAAAAAATAGGTGTTTGATTAAAACTGTGGTTGAAATTGAGTTTGAACAAAAAGTATTTTAATGTGTTTGGTTAATAATGGTTTTGAAATTGAGGTTATAAAATAATTTTAAAAAATATATATTAATATTGATAGTTTTTAATTTAAATATTGTAGATTTAACTATTGTTATTACATCATGAAATAAATAATACTTTATATAAAATATTTTTTATTGTTCCATTAAACTATCTACAATTCCATCACGTATGAAATACATCCGACAATGGGTCATTGAATAATGTTAAATACTAGTTTTTTAAATAAAACACAATTAAATTGTCGTTGAATAATGTTAAATACTAGTTTTTTTTTAAATAAAACACAATTAAAAAATAAAAAATAATTTTTATTTTTTATTTTACTGGGTCGGACCTGGTTCAATGCATTTAAAATTTTGAACCGGAACCGGAACCGGTCCAGCCGGAATCGGTCGGACCGGAACAGTGTATACTACACTGCGTGAACAGTGTATGCTACATGTTCATGCTAATTAATTGGCATGAACAGTGCGCAAGAAGCATCATTTTGCTGCTTCTTCTTTTCCTGCGTCTCGAATGTAAATTTACATGGGACCCATACACAGTAAACTGTGTTTTTTTTAACCAAACAGGTTGCATCTGCGCTTTAAATAAAACACAGATGCAACCTCATTAACAAACAAACTCTTAATCATGTAATTACTGTTTTACTATTCCCCAAAAATTCAATGGCGATAGTGTTGAGATGTTTAGAATTCTTCGCAAGCCTTAAAAAATTGACAACGGGGTGTGTATATGTGTTTGTTATAATTTTTTAGCATAGTAAAATGATATATTCAATTATCCTTCAAGTTAAAAATTTTAAAATTAAGAGACGACGGTGTTTTTCTTTAAAAAAAAAAAGTTGAATGACATCTTTACCCTTAATATATATATATATATATATATATAATTGTGAGTTCAAGGCCTTTTGGTTTTTTTCATTATAATTTTTTGTTACTGTTTAATTTTACGAGTGTTTGCAATATAATTAAATAAAAAAAGTTTTTTTAAAAAGTTATTAAAACAAGTGAAGTTCATAACTAGGGTCACGAGTTTGGTGGGTTTAATGTATGGAACTTTAGTCAATTCAATATACCGTTGCCTCAATATTAAAAAAATATCATCTTGAATATTCTTTTAAGTTAAATTATATTTTTACTAGTAATTCAGGTTACCTTTAGACCCACTTAGTTAATTGGATCATATCGAGATAACTCCCACATAGTTTAATTAAAAATTATGATAAACAAGGATTTGGGTCGACAAGTTTTAATATTAGCTCGTTGGACTTGATTAAATATCAATACCAAAGAATTCTCTATGACCTAGACTTTTTCTTACATTCAAATTTGTTTTTGGGCAAACCCATAGCGTAGCGTGAGTTAGTATGGTATATAATAGTACATTACATTACAATTACAAAAGAAACTGAAATGGGTGATGAAGTTGCTATAGCAATTCCTATTGTAACACAAGACACATAAACACAACTAATTACAATAATGAATCTATAATCTTTTCTCTTTTTCTTTTTTTTCAATTGCTCAATTATTATTTTTTTCAATTTCATTATTTTTTTTGTTTGGTGGAATGTGTGGTGGCCTCTGACATTTGCTTCCACCCTTCTTTGATGTCATTTGAATTGCCTCGCTATGGTCTACCACCACGTGTAACACGTGTTGACGATAGATGCTCGTTTTGAATCAGACAAACCATTCTTCTTCTCTCTTTTTTTTCTCTTTCTTTTATCTCCCCTCACCTTGATTTCCATGTCAAGTACTCTTGAAAGATCAAAATGGGCTTTCAAACTTCTTCTTTTTTCTTTTATCAAATTTGATTATCATTCTTTTGATTGTTGTTTTTACCAATCATTTTTTTTTCTATCAATTTCATCCTTCAATATTTGGTTTGTTAGAAAATTGGATTCATTAATTTTTTTATGCTTGTTTTATATGGTAATCTCAATCTCATGATCCAAGTAATGAGTTTTTAGGGTTGACGTGAATTTATTCTAGTCTTTTTCCTGGGTTGTATTTTTAAAATGATTTTTTTTTTGCATCCTCCATTACTGGGTTAGTTAGGGATTGAACTTCATAGTTATTTTTTATTTGCTTTTTATGAGATAATTTCATTCTCATAACCCGAATCGTGGGTTTGGAAGGTTCGTCCAGATTGACTTGGATGTATTTTATTTTGGCCTTTTTTTTAAAATTAATTTTTTTTTTAGTTTCATCCTTCAACATTGTGTTGATTTGGAATTGAGATTCATCATTTTTTTTCTTTCTATGTGGTTATTATGGTCTCATAACCCTAGTCGCGGTTTTAGAGGGTTAACCGGGGTTGTCTTGGGTCTTTTTTATTATTTTTTTAATAAATAATTTTTTTTGTAGTTTTGTCATCAAATATTGGGTTGGTTGGTCGTTAAACTTCATAATTTTTTAAAATTACTTTCTATGGGATTATTTCATTCTGATGATTCATGCCGGTGGTTTGAAAGGCTTGCTAGGTTAACTCAAGCCTCTCTTTTTTATTTTTTTTAAATATAACTTTTTTTTTCATTTTCATCATTTAACATTGGGTTTGTTGGGAATTGAGTTTCATAATTTCTTTTGATATGATTTATAAGGTTATCCTATTCTCATTACCCATATTGTGGATTTGACCAGTTACCAGAATTGACCTAGGTCGGTTTTTAAATATTATTAGATTGATTTTTTTTCAATTTTATCATCTAATATTTGGTTGTTTAGGAATCGAGCTTCATAATTGTTTTCAATTTGTATTCTATGATATTATCACGGTCTGAAGACTCGGGTCACAAATTTTACAAGTTAACTAGGGTTGACTCTGATAAATTTATCTTTTCATCATCTCAATATTTAAATAAAAAGTATATGGATTATTATGCTACTGTCTCAGTATATAAAAAAATTGTTGTTCAAATATGTATTATATTTTAAATTTATAATTGAGTTATATTTTTTCTATATAACAGAAATTTATGTGCATTTATTTAATTTTTTTTAAAAAAAAATTGATTCAACAATGATGGAGCGCGGATTACGGATCTAAGTAGTTAACTATGTCAAATTATATCAATATAAGTACCTGAAAGTCCCATAAATCTCAGGGTCACTGAAAGCTTATATAGTCGTTAACTTCAGGGCCTGTAGGATTAGTCGAGATACGCGCAAGCTGACCCGAACACCCACATTAATTAAAAAAAAAAAAAACACCTCAAGGTAAGAGACCCTTATTATTAATGTACTGTTTTTTTAAAAGCAAACTCTGTCTAGGTTTGGAGGCTCTTTTGTACTTGGCATAAGTTTCGTTGTGATTGAAAATCCATCACCTCAAAGGAATAATAATATATATGTAATAAAAAATACTTTATTTTTTCACCTCCTGCCCTTAGCTTCTCAGCTCTGAGTTGGTGCCGTGTTGTGCATGAGTTGTATTTTGGAGTATAGCGAAAGTTGGGTATGCTTAAAAGTTATTTTTAAATAGAGTTGTGTACTTATAAAGAATTTTATCTATTAGTTTTAAATTAAATTAATGTTAAAATTATCTGTCTATAAACAATTCTAACATAGTTTTGATGAGAAAAAAAAACTCTTTATTCTTATATACTCTGCTATCAAAATTCTCATGCCCTTTTATCACACAGTGGTAAGACCACAAAACAATGTTGCAGTCATGCTATTAACACTATATAAAAGACAATAAATTATTTTAAAGCAAGAATATTAATTCTTGCTTCAAATTTTACCTGTTTGGGAGTGTGGTTGTGGTTGTTTTCAAAATGTTTTTCGTGTTGAAATGCATTAAAATAATATTTTTTTTATTTTTTAAAATTATTTTTGAGATCAGGGCATTAAAACGATCTAAAACACAAAAAATAATTTTTAGCAAAAAAATTTTGAGTTTTTAAGAAAAAAAAATTTAAATTTTTAAGGAACACGGTGCAACAGCGTTCCCAAACGGAACATATATCTTCCTGTTCTTTTTTACATCAACAAATACTATAAGTTAATTTTTATATCTGACATATTTTATAGAAACTAGAACACCAAAGTTTTTTTTAAAAAAAACCTCTTATGTAATGTGCTCTGACATTGTATCCTATTGAAACCCCATCGTTATCGTCTTAGAGAATTTTCTCAAATGATACAATCTTGTAAATATAATCATGAGTTAAATATGATATTAAATATTGAAATTAAAAAAATTAATTTAAAAATATTAAATGTTGCATTTGTGATATTTCAATA
>Ga0325403_1003988_pt1 | contig 13638 bp, 10 predicted proteins | sample PopdelMetagenome_19_FD_205665 | JGI IMG/M metagenome (GOLD analysis project Ga0325403, IMG submission 205665) | Populus deltoides microbial communities from Bellville, Georgia, United States - Xylem-PdKOR-R4 | ecosystem: Host-associated > Plants > Phyllosphere > Stem > Wood/Secondary xylem...
TTCCTTAATTTTTGAATGCCACAGTGCAGTTTAAAGTTTAAACCATCCAATTGTTATATTCATTGTTGCATTGCAGATGGTGGGAATGGCAGTTTACAGTTTTCTGGTTGTGGCCTTCTACGCATTCCTTGGACTTTTCCTTGGAAACAGAATTGCTGAAATTACAGTCACTACAATCTATACTTTTGTGGTAATGTTGATGTCAAAACATGCCTAAAATCTGTCCTTTCTTTACAAACTGGCCGAAAAATTAACCCATGATTCATTTCTCTCTCCTTTTTTTTCAGGCAGTTTCGGTTATGTTCCTGTTTATTAGGTGCATTGCCATTGATCCAACTGATAAGACCAGGTTTAGAAAGAAGAAAAGAGCTAAATCAAATGGGTTTTCAAAGCTAAATTATGGGTTTATATTGAGTCAGATATTTGTGAGGTTTTTTAAAAGGATAGAAAGAAAGATCCTTAAAACTTTTATAAGGAGAAAGTATTTGGACCCTTTAAAGGTCAGTGCTCAAATGGAGCCATTGCTTCCATTTCCACTTGTCATGAAGGATGATGCAGTTTCACCTGATCCAAAAGATGATGACATATCTTATTGCTCGCTATGTGATTTTGAGGTCTGGGCATATTTACTTTAATTATCAATATCTCATTTGGATAATACATTGCTGACTGCAATATATATGTCTCAGGTAAAGAAGCACAGTAAGCACTGTAGGACCTGTAACAGGTGCGTTGAAGGATTTGATCACCATTGCAGGGTATGGATTTGGGTGTTTCTTTAAGGATTGAATTAATGATCATCTTCTGCCTTGGTTTCTCATGAAGTTAAATTTTTTTGTGGTCCAGTGGCTAAACAACTGTGTTGGCAAGAGGAATTACACAACTTTCATTCTTCTGATGATATTTGTCTTGTTAATGGTCAGTAGCTTTGTGTCTTTAGATTGTTAGAAACAGCTAATTCTGTTTCCTAATGAACTTGCTCGCTTTTTCAATCAAATTGTTATACAGTTGATTATAGAAGGAGGAACTGCCACTGCCATATTCGTGAGATGTTTTACTGATCAGAAAGGAATAGAGAGGGAGCTGGAGAGGAGGCTACATGTAGAGTTCCCAAGAGCGGTTCTTGCCACAATATCAGTAATATATAGCTTATGTTACATTCTTCGGTGGATGTTTTATAAATTTTTATATGATTTTCGGTATTCATTAGTTTCTACTTGTCACAATGTTACAGGTTTTGTTGGTTTTAATGACAGCTTATAGTTCAGCAGCCATGGGACAACTTTTCTTTTTTCATGTGGTTCTCATACGCAAGGTAATTATAATGTTTGCCTTGGAAACCATTACTGAAAACATCATTTATGTTGGGTTAGTGAGGCAAAGCAAGGACTTGATGGCTAAGAAACGCGATCCACCTGGCTATCTTTGTTCATTTCTGCTGTCTGCTTCCAATTACCCCCACTTCGTTCAACAAGAAACGAGTTGTTGGGTTGGAGCCTCAAAAAACGAGCAATTGTCTTGGTGTTAGGAACGCAAAAATGTGTTTCTAGATGCAAGATACAAGGAAAATGACAATTTCCATTACTTTCATAGTTCTGGCACATGTTTAGAAGTAACGGCAACCCAGTTTATTTTGGCAGATTCATGCATCGCATGATAGATGAAGATACCTTAAACCATACAAGTAGACTGGAAATCAATTCCTAATTTTTATCTGGTTGGTTGGCATTGAGAATCATGTCAAATTTAGGTGTGCGATGACTCTCTTGATTTGCCAACCTTCTACATAGTAGTTTGTATCTCTGAGCGAGATATTAAGGATTAGGATTGTCATCATGTCAAGTGACAACATGTTCCATAGGGGATTGATGCACTGAAAGGATTACCTTCTGAACACTAAAGGATGCTAACAAATCGGGGCCCTTTTTTGCTGGTTCAGATTTAGAAACAACACAAACCAAAACATTTTTAGTTCGTCCTGCACTGCACTATGAAGTTTTGATGTTAATTGCTTCTCTAATCTAAACTAGTGTTTTGATTATTTATGGCTGCAGGGAATGAGAACATATGATTATATCCTGGCTATGAGAGAGGTGAACCAATCAATGGAACTAGATCCATTTGATGATTCAGATTTCTCTTCAGACTCTGATTTTGACTCTCCTAAAAAATCAACAATTGTTTCACGCTTTATTTGTGGTCATAGGGGAAATCAGGTACATATTAGACTGCCTACCTTGATATTGCACTTTGAGGAGATAATATCAATCTAATACATGGTTCATCTATTTTCAGAACCCTGCAAGTCTGTCAATAAGAATTGATAGAGATCCCGAGTCTTCTACCTTAACCAAGAAACAAGGCTTTCACGCAAGCATCAATCCATGGAAACTAATCAAGTTGAGCAAAGAGAAAGCTCTGCTAGCAGCCGAGAAGACCAGAGAAAGGATTATGAAACAGAAACCAGTAGAGCAACCATTAAGGCCCCTACCCTTGGAGACAAAATGTGGACCATTGATGAACCAAGACAAGAATATGACCACTATGGAATCAGGTTCAACACCACTCGTTTCCAAAGGGAGGGCCCCAGTGTCACCCGGAAGGTTCTCAAGTCCGAGAAGGCGATTTTCTGGCTCCCAGAGCATGTTTTCTGGCTTCATACCTTCGCCAAAGAATAAGTACAGAAGTAGTTTTGATTTGAAGTTGACAGAAGTTTCCAGGGAGCTTGAAACCTATATTTCGAAGCAGGTTTTATGTTCTGTTATGAAGAAAGATGCCCATGAGGCTTCCCCAAAATAATTTATGCGCTTGAGTTCTCGAATTCTCAGCCTTTGAGAAAGATCTGTCGATTAATTAAGTGTATTATAGACGAGTTTCTAAGTGAAGTGTTTAATCTATACATGTGTTTTGTTCCTTTATTTACGAATTTTGTATTACCTCGAGCACTCAGTACAGATTCTTTTTTTCATTGGGAAAGCAGGACCAAGTGTATTATCCTTTCCCTGGAATATTTTCTGAGTCATCTTCTCTCAAATGTGTTCTCTATTTTATTCTGGGTCCTTCAGTTTACAGGTCGTACATGTTTAGGCGTTTACCTGCTCCTATCATGAAAACTGGAAGCACTTGGCTCTTTTCTGTCAAGCAGAAGTAAATTCCAAAATGATTCAGAAATACCATACGTGCTGTTGTTCTTTCGGCATAGTTAGGCAATAGGCAATTTATCCAGAGTAATTGAGATGGTTTTCTCTCAGTCCTGTTCTTATTCTACAGAGACCAAGAGAGACCAGCCTAATACTTTCACTTTCTGCAATTTCTTCAACACCAAAGGATCACAAAACGAGAATGTCCAAAATGTTGTGAAATGCTCTTTTCTTTTTGTTGTTTTCCACGCCTACACAGAGAGAGTTTTGAAGATATAAGCCCGTTCTATTATCACTTTATGATGAAAGAAAAAAAAAATCACTGGATTATTTGTTACTGCACACAGAGTTACAGGAAAAATCATCTCTCGGGACTGTTTTCACAAGTCGACAACCACAAATCAGCAACTTCAAGCAACTTTATATGTCAGGATTTCCTCTTAAAGGTAATGAGCGGCGGTGTGGAGAATGGCAAGAATCAAATCTTGAACTACGTTGAACGTTCACAGTAGAGCGTGAATTAATCACCAAACAAACGCTATTATGCCACCATAAATTTACCAAGACAATCAAGCACCTCTGTTTCATTACTTGAACTTTGCAAGTGATGTGATGGATAGTAACAACCTGAGTAATGGTCAGGGATGATTGTCTCCCTGAGAGGCTCACAAATTTCTGGGGAAACAGCTTCAGAATATCCTTGGATATATGAACAATTCCATGGAGACTTGGAGGTCACACTGAGGTTTATGTTCGATAGGCAAATGTCAAGAAAAGTATCCCCTTCTAAACCTTCTAAAAGGCCAGCATATTTAACGTTCTGTCCTGTGACATCATCAATGGTTATCCGTTCTATTAAAGGGAGAGCCTTTGGATCATAAGACTCATCTGGGTGCTCTCCATATTGACCAGTGAACCTTATAGCTGTTTTGACATCAGTCAAGCTCATATTTGATATATAGATGTTCCTCACATAGCCCCCTCTTCCAGGAGCCGTTTTTATCCTGATACCTGTAGTTGAATTGTAGAAGGTAAGATTTTCTGCATGAACCTCTGACACTCCTCCAGACATCTCGCTTCCAATTGCAATCCCTGCACTAGTAGTTTGTCCAACAAGCCCGCGAATGGTAATGTTTTTGCTAGGACGAGCATATGATGTGCCATACTCATCCCACCCACTTTTGATGGCAATTATATCATCGCCGGTGCTAATATAACAGTCTTCAATGCAAACATCATCAGATGAATCTGAGTCCATTTAAACACATGGGTAAGAGCCCTATGAAGTATTTACAGAAAGTAATTGAAAATGGGTAGGACAATGAAAAGGTAACGTGCATCTTGCAGAGATATTTCTAACTTTAAAAACCAAGCAACAAAATAGCCGCATTCTATGACAGTACATGAGAGCAAGAAAAGTAAATGAAACTTTACTAGCACGAACTCGTGAGTTTGATTTTGACCAAAGAGAAATGTGAACTTTCTTATTTATAATTTGCATCTCAAACTATAGATTTCGGGTTCATAAACTACAGGTGAACATTTTCCAGCCTGGTAGAGAAAGCTCACCTGGATCAATCCCATCAGTGTTTGGTGAATCAAGAGGAGCAAGGATCGTGACATTCTGGACAATAACTTGGCTGTTCATCCAGAAAAACAGTCTCAAGTCTCCCCCTAATTCATAAACGCTTCACTTTTGCACAGTTTTATATGATAATGTAGACACTTCAAGTCTAACAAACAAGGAAGAGATATGCAATATAAATGATTTGGAGAGGACGAACCTGCAGTAAACAGGGTGGATGGTCCAGAAAGGTGAATTTAAGAAGGTCAGGTTTGAGATGACCACCCCAGTAGTGTTCATCAATTCAACCAGATGGGGTCGGGTGTAGTCCAGGGTTTCATTTCGGAACCAGTTCCACCATATGCTGCCTTGACCATCAATAGTCCCATTGTCACCTGCATGGTGAAACCAGTACCACTACTAAAGCATACCTAAATACAAGTACTCGCAAAAGGAAATGAATACTTGTAGATGTCACTGACCTGTTATAATAACATCTGTTAAATTACGACCATAAATGAGGCTTTTGTGTCTCTTCCCAGGCAACTCCCTCCCTCGGCCATATGATGGTAGTGAATCAATAACTGGCCAATCATCAGAGTTCTGGAATTTTCAGGTTAAGTTATTTAGTACTATGGCTTAAATATCATACCTATAGACCCAGAATCAAAAGAAAAGGGCATTGCATATTTAAACTGGGGGGCAATTTGCACAGATGGACTAGCACTAAGGCACGAAAAATCATAGGTTAATTATCACTCTTGCATCAATTAGTAGATCAATCCCATGGAATATAGATTTTCTCATATTCAGGTAAAGATAACTTTACTGTCATGCACAGCCTAATGACCTATTTTATCAAAACAATAGTTTCTAGCTTTTAGATTAACACCGTCCAAATTTTACAGATAGAATAACAGCAAACAAATAGACTGCAGATAACTGGAAAGGATTTTAAGAAACATTTTGTGCACATATTCTCCGGCATTGATGTAAGGACTCACAGTTGATCCAAGAATGATGGCATCCTTATCTAACCACAATGTCAGATGACTGATCAGATCAAAGCTTCCTGTCAACCACTGGCCAGCTGGGACAAAGAGCTTGGCCCCACCCTTGTCAGCAAATGAATTGAGATAGAAGATGGCATTCTGGAATGCCTTTGTGTTGAGAGTGACCCCATCTCCAACCGCACCAAATTCAGTAATAGCAACACTGTGAGGTCGAATCACTGCCGGGTTGCCCCTTTGGCAATGTGAGTTGCCCCTGATAGCCCATGGAGCATCAATGAACAACGCAAGTAACAGCAGCACATCCACTAGCTGAAAAATATAGTCAGAGATCATTAAGTAGAGTTAAGAGATCTGAATTAAAGTCTTTTCGTTTATTTCCTTGTGTTACTAGCTAATCATAGTGATCAATGATGAATTCTTATATACAAGTAGGGTAATGTTGGTATCCTTGATCATCTTAAAAACTCAGAAGCTAGCTTATACGGAAACAGGATATAAAGAAGGCAAGTCATGTAAACTACAATGTACATCAAAATTGGAAGAAATACTGAAAGATATATGTTGAGTGAAACACTTTAAACAGGCGAGAATGTATCTTTATACTAATTCATAAGCAATAGATCACGGATTTCATGCCATATCAGTTACTGATGGATAGAAAAGCTAGCCAGTTGAGCTACATTTTGCCAGAAAGATTTAAACTGGACAAACAGCCATAGTTTTTGGCCAAGAAAAGGAAAATTAACAAACAGTTCTGGGTCAACACTTAATAACAAAGAAAGAGACGGAGGAACTCTTCTCAATCAGATCCCAAGCAAATGATTTTCGTTTCATAAATGTTCTAGACTTCATGACTGTAATTTCTGAGTGAAATAGGCTGAGTCAGGCAATGCTTTACATTTTCTTGAGATCATACACTAATTTAATTATCTACAGGGGAAAAAGAGAGTCTAAACAAGGAAACAAGAACAAAAGGAGTTAAATTAAGAAATGATCGAGCAACTCACAGTAAAAGATCTCCTCATATGACTAAGATCTGCTGTTTCCTTTTTTGAGCCCAAGCAGCTTAACCTTTCCACCTTGTTTACCAGAAAATAAAACCCAACAAACAAATTCCCTCAAAGTAGAGAGCTTGATAAAGATGAGGGGCGGGATCTTGATGATCAAGATCTCTCCCTAAGCAAGAAATGCAAGTGTGTCTGCTGTCTGTGAGTGTGATTACTGATTAGATATTGAGACAAACAACCACCAACAAAACCATCCAAAGAAAAAATAAATAATTGAAAGTGACCGTTGCTGCCAGCCAAAAATCAAGCAGTAGGTCCCCCTAATTGTTCCTTCACTTAACCTGCTACTCCATTACTTCACTCACTCACATGTTCTTCTTCAAAGATTACCACTACACTTTGAACTAATTAATGAACACTCGAAAAAAGCAAAAGGGACTGGAAACACTCGATGAAATCGAAGTTGGGTTGGTGTTTAAACACTGATATTCGAGCTAAAACAGTGGTTTCTGTTTTTCACTTTGATGGTTCTAGTTCTTCTATATTTCCCTTGATGGGAGCTAATTAACACTGACGAGAGTTGATTTTTCCTAGAGAGAGATAGTGTGAGTGTGTGTGTGTGTGCGCGCGCGCGCATGGGATGAGGAGGGGTACATCTCTCTCTTACTTTCTTTCTCCGTCTCCCTCCTCTCTATAGGCCTGTCTTCTCATGTGACAAACTCACATTTTTAGTTTAAGGTTTGGAGAATCTAATCCTAAAACTCACCTGCCCTGTGATTTTACTTCTTCAATCATCATTCACTTGGCCCCCTTTTTTATGGGATTTCATGAATTAACCTTTTTCTTTGGATAGAAATTTGACTGCAGATTTAAATATCGTAGTACTGGAATCTGAAAGATTTTTTAAAAAAAATTATTGCAGCTAGCCTCTTCCATTATTTTTATGGATGGATTCGTATATATGCACATATCATGTTCTCATGAAAATAATACAGGAATGTCTATATATATATATATACACTTCCCTTTTCCCAACCAAAAATCCAAAAGAAAAATTACACGCATGTATTTACAAGTCAAAGATTTTCTCGTGAAGTATACTTTCCCTTTTTTGACATGTATATGGTTGCAGGCAATGGAAGAAAATAGAATATGGTCACGTTGTTTTATGAAAATTCAAATTAATTTTGGTTATATATTTCCATCAAAATACGAGGAGGTTAAGGCCATGAGGGTCTAAATCTTCATGAATTTCTTGGTCTTGACATGAAAAGCGTATATATTTTTGACGAGGTAAGAGAGATGGAGTCAATTACTCTAAATATATCTTCATGAATTTCTTGGTCTTGACATGAAAAGCGTATATATCTTTGACGAGCTAAGAGATATGGAGTCAATTACTCTAAATATATCTTCATGAATTCCTTAGTCTTGTCATGAAAAGTGTATATATCTTCATGAATTTCTTGGTCTTGACATGAAAAAACGTTTATGTCTTCATGAATTTCTTAGTCTTGACATGAAAAGCGTATATATCTTTGATGAGGTAAGAGAGATAGAGTCAATTACTCTAAATATATCTTCATGAATTTCTTGGTCTTGACATGAAAAGCGTATATATCTTTGACGAGGTAAGAGAAATGGAGTCAATTACTCTAAATATATAAAAACGGACACGAGGATACACACAATCCTATATAAAATTATTTTGAAAAATATATAATATAATTAGGCTTGTTAACAGTCAGCTATTTTGTTTTTAGACGAGCAGCATATTTAAGAGTATATAATTATTTGTGTTTTTCAAAGTATGTTTTACTCGGAAATATATTAAATAATTTTTTTATTATTTTTTATATTAGCATATTAAAATGATATAAAAATACTAAAAAAATATTAATTTAAAATAAAAAAACAAAATAAAAAAATTTAAAATTTTTCAAAACAATTTTTAAAACAGTTATATCGAAGTCCAACGATCGGCAAGGTAGTTTAGGCGAGGAGAGGGGTGCAAGAGCCAGAAAACCTTGAGCTCGAGATTTTTAGTATTTCCCTGTCGATACATTAAGGGGAAAAAATGCATGCCCTTTCAAAAAAGTGCTATCTTTTCACCTGTTTCTGTTTTTGTTCTTGTAGTTTTATGGAGTTGCGATCATAGCTGGAAGGAGGAGGCGGAGGGAGGGAGGGATTAGACAAGGACAAGGACAAGGACTAGGTTATGGAAACACAGCTGTGCTGTGTTTTTAGGGAAGTGATGGGCCCTAGCTCCATGAAAACCATTGCTTGCGATTTATTTATTGCCCATTGCCTGCATTTATAGAGAGAAAACAGAGCACTGGCTTTACTTTGTTTCTTTAACCAGCTTCGCTGTTGTAATTTTGCAACTGGCAAAAATGTTTGAACTGCCAAACCACGAATCCCCATTTCATGATTTCAGAAACCGTTAAAAACTAAAAAGGTTAATTTTGCTTTAATAAAAAATCGAAAGAGCACGCTTGACCTTGACTGATCCTCGCACCGGTACTGATTAAACTCTAACAAAAGAGAAAGGGCATTAAAAAAAAAGCTGAGCTGTGACTCCATGTTTAGCCAGGCCTCAGAATTCAATTCAAGTGTGGACTCTTCTACTCCTTTGGCTTTAAAGCTTGGGACCATTCAACGGCATGTTTTGTTTTTACATCATAATAACGTTTTCAAAAACTTTAAATTTTTTTCTTGCTTCAATTGTTTTTTTTAAATCGTTGATGTACTGGTGTTAAAAATAAATTTAAAAAAAATATTATTTTAATGTATTTTTAAACAAAAAAACACTTTGAAAAACAATCGTTACCATAATTATTATTCGTCTTGGTTTAAAACCTAAAAAAACATTAATAAGTGGCAGTTATACCCTCTATATTTCACAGAAAATTAACATGATTTTTATGCGGTAAAAATATTTCTCATTCAATTATAAAGCAATCCTAAATCTGAATTTGATTTCAGGTTGTGCTGAAGTTTCCTTGATAATTTAGAGGTTTTTAAGATTTTGAAGAGAAAAGATTGTCAAAGTTAAAAAGAAAAGGCAATCTGCTTCTGCTTTTGCAAGAACAAGTTCTATATGGGGCATCAATTATAGCTATGGACTCAAGATTTGCATTTTCACTTTGATATATATAGCTAGCATTGCTCCTCGGACTAAACCTCTTGGGATATCCTATGTCTAAAGATTTGCGAACATCATGATTGTTAGGCTATACAAGTAAAAGGGGAAAGAAATTAAAGAGGGAGAAAAAATAAAGAATTCAACAAGAGGATTCGCATACCAGACAGGAAAAACCTAAAACCTAATCAATATACCAGTTAGGGCTTAAAGTGCTAAAACCAGACAAGAACAGGGAGAATGTGTAAAAAGGGCAATAAAGGTAGTCATTATTCATAGCTGCACTTACCAAAACACCCTCAAGATGCCATCGAGTTTAAGAGCATTTTGCAAGCTTTCAAAGGGCAGAGGGGGCCAATCCATCGAGTACAGATAGTTTCTTGACCATTTAAGAAAATGTGTCCTGAAAGAGGGGGGCAGAGTCCTAGGCAGTACAAGGAAAAATACAATGCAAAGAGAAGTCTCGAGTCTTGAGCAGCACTGCAAGGGAAAAAAAAAAACCCAGAGAGTTAAGGTTTCCAAGATCAGGTATCCAATGACCCCCATGAACCAAACACGGCTAGCGATTTTTATTTTTTAATTAACATAGTTATCGGAACCATTTAAATGTATCTTGATTAATTTTATAGATCTTAAAATTAATAACTATGTAAACCTCCAGTGACTCTTGAGAGACTCGAACTTGTGATCATTAGAGAGCAAATCCAAGATCTGACTAGTTAAGTTATACCTTATGTTCATCTAATAATTTTGTGTATAAGAAGAGATAACATATTACTATCTAGTATTACTGTCCTGCCTTAATAAAATTTAATTTTTTTATATATATTTGAATCGTTTTAATGTGTTAATATCAAAATTTATTTTTAAAAAATTAAATATTTCTTTTTAGGATCAGTTAGCTGCATTTTACCTCTTTAAATCTTTCTCAGATCTTCATGATCTCATATGGTCTAACCAGGTACAAACAATGTTTGAATTTTGGGCAACCTTTTATTTTGTTTGTATCAGTCTCATGTCAAAGGATGATGATCAAGTTAATAATAATGTCTAATGAAAGAACATAATCTCTGCGGTCTAATTCCTACTTATTTTGTCAGCAATTTTTACTGTCTTTTTATCATGTTTTTTTTTCTTCTAATGATTATATATAAAGGCGTTTAAGATAGATCCACCCTGACTTTTACTGACTTGAGAAGAAATTCCAAACTTGCCACAATAACTGAAAGTTTAGTTCCAAAATGATTTTTAATTTGAAAGTAATTTTTTTTTTTTTTACTATTGTGTGAAGATGTAGCTCATCATTTAATTCATTTTATTTCAAATTAAATCAAGAAATAGTATCAAGGGGTTAACTGGTAGTCAATGAAGTTTGCTCCTTCTTTTATTATATATATATTTTTTTAGTTTGAATCTCGGAACTAATATTTGAAAAAATAAAATAACAACAACAAATAAAAAAATATCATTATAAATAAAATTGAACAAATACGTGAAATTTATGACCTAAATATTAAATATATCCAAATTATATATTTATCATGATGTAAAATGAAATTTAATATCAAAACTAAATTTTTTAATATTAAAAGGATCGATTACCTATGAGCCAAAAGAAATAAGAGATTAAAATAATTTTTAAGATAAATTTTAAAATTATCAACTATTTCACCAATTTTTTCAACTCTAGTGATTTATTTTTAATTTTAACTCTTTTTTTTTAAAAAAAAAGTTATGCTATTTAGTGTTAATTTAGATTAAAAATAACTAAATCATGATATATGATATGATAAACAGTAATCACGCTACAAGTAGCTATTGTAGTAGACGCTAATTTCCACCAACAAACCATCAATTTCCAGGAGCCGATTCATCACGTGATAATTAAAAACTATAATTGTCAAGGGAAATAGATAAAAGGACTGTCAGATGGAATTAAAGAGATGGGTAGGTACGTAGGTTTTCATTCTTTGATTTTTTCAAATTAAAAAGATTAAGCATTACAAGCAGGAGGAGTTCTTCTTGAATCTCCACAACATTCTTCTTCCATTATTCCCTGAATCCACGTTGACAAGCCGAGAGGACGATCCCCCCCACCCCAGCCGCTGTGAAAAATAAAATGACACGTGTGAAATTAATGTGCTCTCATAAACGCTCTCCAGTAGAGGTGATGGCAGGGAGACACACAAATTAATGTCCATGCCTGTATTGTCACCGGTCCCTCGCAGGCAACACTGGACAGTGGACATCTACCAAAAGCGAATTATTGCTTTTCTGCAGCAAGAGCTATGGACTTCTTTTTTTTAAAAAAAATAAAAAAAAAACTAATTCACTTAATCAATTGTCTAACTTGACACGCATAATCATACCTCGCTGATAATTGGCTGCCATGAAAATCTTCCTTGAGAGCTAACTAAGTTAATACCAGCATTTTTATATAGCTACTTGCTATGTAATTACTAGTTATATTAATCATAACATCTTATTTTGAATGTTTAGGAAGATAAACTATTGTTTTTTAAAATATTTTTTATTTAAAAATATATTAAAATAATTTTTTTATTTATTTTTAACATCAACAAATTAAAATGATGTAATAATATAAAAATATAATTTATTTAAAACAAAAAAATTAAAATTTTTAAAAACTCGGGTCAAAAAACCTCCTAAACAGCTCTTTACGCTCTCAATTGTGAATCACTATCTTATAAACACTAATGTATTTCACAATTTATGTATGATGATAGAGAGCTGGCGCAGTATAATTGCATGGAGCCACTTGTTTGTTTGTCCTCGGCATGCTAATATCAATTATACATTGACTGACCAATTCTCAAGCCTCCCAGAAGAATTCACAGATGACTTCAATGGAGGTAGGTAGGCAGTTAGCCAGCCAGTTACACTGTACAGAACCCACCACCTTTGTATTTAATAAACAGTATTTAATAAACAATAGCTAGATAACATGAGATGAGTAATTTAATTAGTTAGGTAATAAGTTTGTTTTTTATAAATTACCGGTTCGAGTTTTATAAATCTTAAAATTACTTAAAAATTTATATGATAGCTAACTTTAAAATTTATAAAATTAATCAAGATATATTCAATGAATACTCATGTTAATTAAAAAAAAAAATATCCATAGACTTTGACCAGAGATTAAAGAGCCGAGGAGTACACATGGGCTGTCTCTTGCTTGGTTTTATTGTCATCGCATCCACGTCTGTGTTTCCTTTGACCTCCAAGTTCATTACCAGATCCAGAGAAAACATCACCCACGATCAAAATATACATGAATATCACTCTCTAGCTCTCAGTACATTGGTTGATTGTTTGCTTGCTGAGGATATTCAGCATAATAGAACGCATCCCAAATTTTATAGTATACTTGCTCCTTTTTTTAATTCCTTCTATAAATAAATAAATAAATAAACATTATAGGATAGGATCACTAAAGTCACAAGTCTGGTCTATTTTTCCTATATATATATATTTCCAGTGTCTTGGCTTGCACGTATTAAATTAATTGGCTGAAAAAAAAAATATTCTCTACCTTTCTGTCAAGTTATTAGTGGTCCTATTTCGGCCTCCTGCGAATAATAATAAACCTGCTACACACACATGCTAGGAGCAACCTAGTCTAAGGACCATCGTAATTTATTATTATTTTTTTGGTACAAATTGAAAATAACTTCGATTCATGTTAAAAATACTTGCATCTAAATTTGAAGTAGTGATGTTTAAATTTTAAATTTAATTTTAAAAATTATCA
>Ga0325403_1003989_pt1 | contig 13638 bp, 19 predicted proteins | sample PopdelMetagenome_19_FD_205665 | JGI IMG/M metagenome (GOLD analysis project Ga0325403, IMG submission 205665) | Populus deltoides microbial communities from Bellville, Georgia, United States - Xylem-PdKOR-R4 | ecosystem: Host-associated > Plants > Phyllosphere > Stem > Wood/Secondary xylem...
TAAGAATAATATATTCCTGAATAAACATGACAATAAATAAGCAAACAGAAGTAGTCTTCTAGTATTGCATCAAAAGTTACTTCTCTTTTCAATTCCCCCCGTGGGATTAAGAATTCAATTCGATGTGGCATAATTTTCTTATGCAGAATATATGGTATAATGACAGGCTTGAAAAATGTATGGCATTCTGTATTCCATGCGATATACAAAACAGAATAGCCTTGTGTGTTTTTGAAATTAGATGAAAACATATGAATTTAACAACAACCAACAAACTCATATACATACTATTTGGGAAAACTTGACTACAAAAAGGAATAGTTAAATGGAAGACCATGGAGATTGGAAGTATACTTTTGTCTTGACCGAATTTATATAACAAAAGTAGCTCCTCTGGTGACAGTTTGAACAGTAAAGGGTTCCACATAGGAACATCAGGCTGTTCATCAACAAAGATAGGCGATTGCCAGTAACCATCATGCACAGCAGATACCCACCCATATGAGATAAACAATCTTAAAATCCAAAGAGGAGCATGAAGAGGAACTTTGACAATGAATCAATTACTCACAGCAGTAAAAGAAAGGCAACTAAGTCAAGAGGGCTTAAAAGAAGTGAAGGCATCAATGGATTGGTCCAGGATCTTCCTAAAACTGTTTTTTTTTACATGAATCTTTTGAATCCAACAGTGAGTTAATTGATGTCACTTAAACTACCGAGGAAGTGCAGTTTACTACTACTGGAAGGAAGAGTCTCGTGTTGAAACAATGTTTTAATATTGCTCACTGGCTTGGGACATATGTCGGACAAGATCCTTGTGATAGGTAAGGGAACAGAAACAAAAAAGATGGAGAACTTGTTATTGATGAATTGGAATGGTTTTGCAGAAGGAAGATCGTAAGATCTCGAGACTGTGTTCCTTCTCATATGGTGCATTTGAATGGAGTTGAGTTCAAGATTTTCAAGTATCTTTCTCTGCGGAAGCAACTGTTTGATAATTTTTTGGCCACCTTGGAGTACTACAATTGGGCCTTTTGGGAGAAATCCCATCAGCAGATATGCAGCAGGATTGGAAAGCCCTGTTGATTTGATTTTTTTGTTAAAACAAAATTATTCTTTCCTCATAAACAAAATAAAATACTACAGAGGAGGATTACTAAAGAGTATATCCTGCAAGTACAGTCATGAAAACGAGCTTCTTGAAAAAAATTAGATGCATCAGCCACATACTATTAATTGAGAAAATGATCAAACAGACAGGAGGAATAATTACTTTGTATGTCTGTATCCAAATTTGAACATCAGGTGCTCCCTCTTTTGGACCTTCAAAATAAGCAACCAAAAGGTGATCTTTATCAACCTGCACAAAGCACAGATCAGCAAAACATTAAACTGCTGACGATGAAGGCAAACTGTAAGAATTCGAAGAGAATTATTTAACCCAATTAGACAATTGCAACAATGGTAGAGGCATTGCAGCTATTGAAGGGAGCAGAGTTTGCAGGAAATGTAAACTCCTCTTTCACTGGCTTCCAATTATGACAATCTTTGCTCATATTTGCTATCTTGGGCGTCAGAGCCGTATTATTTCTGTGTATTCCAGCCACCTTCCTGAAGAGGACTTCGAACATTTATAGGTCTTAACAATAATAATAATAAGAAATTACACAGAAGTACAGAAACAAATGCGTAGGGGAAATAGCATTACCATTAATAAATGATCAAAATAAAGATAACAGCAACAAAAATAATAAAAAGAAAACAAGTGGCCTCTTTCTCTAATTTTTTTTTTCCGAGAACACCTCTGTCATTTTGTTTGTAATATACATTTTTTGGCCGTGATATAAACATTCAATAAGGGTCCCTCAAAGATTCAGGGAAGTTATAACTACATTCATACCTATATATAGTGTTTTTTTTTTGGTACAAGGGAAATAAAAAGCAGAAACTAAGAACCTCTACAGAAACAAATGTCCATAGAGTTAGCAAGTTGAAGAGAGGATAACCCTGCAGGGGGATCATCCCCAATATAAAGCTCCATCCAATCTTTACACCTAATTTGGCAAGAAAATCCGCACAACAATTGCCTTCTCTTAGAGTATGATGAAGCTGAACTTCTCATTCCTTTAAGAGGAGAGAATGAATATCCATAATGATGAAACCATAATGATGAAAATCGATGTCACAATTTTTAATCAATTGCAGAGAATCCATAGAGTCTGATTTACAAGGAACCTGTCTATAACCCTAGTTCCAAGCAATCAAGAGGCCATGCTTCAAGGCGAGGAGCTCTAGAAGCAAATTAGGACCATAACCTGCGAATCCAGAAAATCCAAGCACCCAATTATCCTTCCATTCTCTAAGAAGTCCTCCAAATCCTATAGATCCAGGATTACCAATAAAGCTTCCATCCACATCCAATTTAATGAATCCCCAGATTGGACGCTGCCAAAAGATCATGGTGGCATTTGAACGAGCAGCATCCCTACCATTCCAGCTCACACGACAATCAGCTGCAAAATGTAAAATCTGCCTCAAAAACCACTGGTCCCCCTTGTACCCATCTCTGTAAGCAACCATGTTTCTGTGACTCCAAAGCCACCATATCGCCACAAGAAAAAGGAATTGAGTGTCATTAGCCAACATTTTAGTTTACCACTGTTTTGCATCAAGGACCAGAAGTCAGCCCTTGAGTCAAACCCGAGACTCTGCCAAATAAACATTGCAATCCTGCAATCCCTCGAACAGTGAAGGACATCTTCCACCCCGTGATTGCATCAGCAACATTTAGAGTTAGGAGCAATATGGCGGTTAAAATGCACCAGATTTATAGGAATGTTGGCATGGTAAATCAGCCAAACTTCATTTTACACTTCTCTGAAGCATTTAACTTCCATAGCCAACTCCAATTCAAGTCACTTCGGACATGCCCATCTCTATTCAAAAGCCACAAATAGGTGGATTTCGTAGAATAAACCACTGTCATAGTAGCTGCCCAAATCACTTTATCTACTACACCAGGTAATAAAGGAATGGGCTAGCCATTATGCAGTATCTAATAGCCTCTGGAATGTACGTTGCCAACTTGCTAAAGTCCCAAGCCTCATTAGTCCATAAATCCTTCACTTTGTAGTTCACATCTAACACATTCACGTACTCAACAAGATTGCTCAAATGCCCTTCTTCTAACCAAGGGTCAAACCAGACATAAATATCCCCTCCAACTAGCTTATAAATGAAGCCTTCTCACAACTGAGTTAAAGCTTTAACAAGAGACCACCAAATGATAGAAGAATTAACAGAAACTGTAGTTGTAAACAAATTGTTATTACAAAGGTACTTGTGGCCATGAACCTTCACCCACATCTTATTATTAGCATTAAAAAGATTTCAAGCTTGCTTTACCCAAAAGAGCAACATTCGCAGCTCTAGTATCCTGAATTCGTAGACCTCCAATTCTCCTTGGGCATGAAACCGATTCCCAATTAACTAAATAAAGACCACCTTCTCCATCGGACCTTCCCCAAATAAAATTCCTGATCAATTTATTGATACCATTACAAAGCAATTGAGGGAGCCAAAAAATTTGCATGGCATAAATGGGGGTTGAAGAAATAACTGCTCGAGCAAGCATGTCCCTCCCTAGTTTATTAAGCAACCTTTGTTTCCAATCTGTCAGCCTGGATTGAATTCTGTCAATAATAAAGTTGAAATATGGACGTTTAACTCTCCCTTGGATAACAGGGAACCTAAGATATTTGCCAGGACTGCTAGCAAATTTGATAGGAAAGAGCTGAGATATGTCATGTTTAATTCTCCACTGCACATTTCTTGAACACATCACCCTAGATTTTTCAATATTAAATTTTAACCCAAAAGCATTACAAAAGTCTGCTAGCACATTAGTCATGATCTGCATCTGAGCAGTACTGGCTTTAGCAAATAACAAGACATCATTAGCGAAGAATAAGTGAGACATACCTGGCCCTCCTCTCAAAAGGTGGATAGGATGCCAAATCTTCTCTGAAACTTTCTTCGTAATTAAACACGCCAATTTCTCCATACAAAAAACAAACAAATAAGGAGAAATTGGTCTCCTTGCCTAAGGCCACAAGTAGGAGTAAATGAGTGAAGCTTAGACTCGTTCCATAAGAGAGTGAGGGAGGAAGACCTCATACATAACATAATTAGAGATGCTATACCAGGAGTTAAACTGAAATCCTCTAGAATGGACTGCAAGAAGTCCCGTATCACCCTATCATAGACTTTCCCAGAATTAATCTTTGCCACCAGAGTACCCCGCTTGCTTTTGGAGTGATGCATATGATGCATTACTTCTTGAGCAACAAAGGCATTATCAGCACTACTCTGACTAGAAATAAAGCTGCTCTGGAGGGGGCCAATTAAATCATCTAAATAAGGTCGCAGCCTGTTCACTAGCACCTTAGTAATGAGTTTATAAACTACATTACAAAGGCTAATAGGGCGAAACTACTTCAAACTTGTGGGTCTCTCCTCGAGAATTAACACAATAAAAGTATTAGTCAGATCTTTATCAAAACATCCATTAATAAAAGCAGCTTGAACCAGATGCCAGATGTCATCCCCAACCACATTCTAGTATTTTTTTTAAGAAAACAGTTTGGAAGCCACCCTTCCTCGAAGATTTAAAAGATCTCATACTCATTAGAGCTGCATAAACATCCTTTTTAGAAACTGGTTTCTCTAAATTAGAGATTCCTTGTGGAGATAATACAGGCAAAGGAACAGACTCCATAAAGTGAGCAGTAACAGTTAACTTAGGGCAGAACAAATTCTTATAAAACTAGATGGCCTCATCCTGCAGTTTAGAATCATCAGTGCACCAAGTCCCATCAGAGAGAAAAAGCCCGTTAATCTTGTCAGTCTTCTCCGCATAGTTGTCTGAGCTTGAAAGAACTTTATATATCCTATCACCATGAGTAACCCACCGTTCTCTAGATTTTTGGAACCTAAACTTTATAACCATGACGTAAAGATTTTTCTAAAGAAAGAAGTGAATCATCAGTATAGTGCTCAAGACACCTCTGGACACCATTAATCTGAGCTTCAAGCTATATCTTTTTCTGTGGAAAATATTCCCAAAAGTGTGTTGATTGAAAGAAATAGAATCCTACCAAACCTCCTGAAGCCCCTTCAGGACATTATGGCTACCTCTATCCTAAGCACTACAAACAATATCCTGATAATCTGAAAGGGCAGTCCAGGCTGCCTCAACCTAAAAGATCTTTCACAAGTCAGTCTAGCGATCTCCCACGGTAGAATAATCGGGTTATGATCAGAATGAATTCTGCAAAAAGTTTCAACATAAGCTTCAGGAAAACTAGTTTGCCAATCCAAAGAAGCCAGTGCTTTGTCAAGCCGTTTTGCTAAGTAACAAACCCCATGAATATATTTGTGCCAAGTAAAATTAGGGCCCTGGTGGCCCAAATTTGAAAACTCACAATCTGACATCATCTGCAAGAAACGTGAAGCCCTAGCACAGGAGAAGAGACCTCCTCAAGTTTCGGAACGAGAAGATATTTCATTGAAGTCGAACTCTAGGAATGGGTGAGACATAGACTGCTGATAAGAACTACGAGTTGCTTCCCATAAAAATCTGAACGGTAACACATTGCCTAGTGATATCCAAGGTTGAAAAGGAGACCAAGCTAACAAAAGATATAATCCATATGCCACTGACATGTCCTTGGGCTTCAGAAACAGCCACTGGAGTATAACTAATACTGTACCAAAAATTCTTAACCTTCAAAAAATTGGCATGCGTTTCCAACATGACAAACAAAGGACTATACCTTACCAATTCTTTGCAGTGGCGTTTTCTTATCTTATTAGCACCACCACGAACATTCCATGAGATTATAGAAAAATCTGTAAACATTTTCATAATAAAAAGATAGATAATAAGTAGCAAAAATATAGCAGAATAGTTACTGCCCACCATCCATCTGAATAGCCATCCCCTCATTAAACCCCTGATCACCTTAACAATTAATGGACATAGCCATGCCCTCAACCCTTGGCATAGTTCCTTCTGAAGTTCGGGTAACAAAAGAAAGCTCAATACCTAGGTCAGGAGGAGTGTCTTTCAAAACAAAGGCCGAAGTATGAGCATTGACACCTATCGAAGTTGAAATAAAACCTGGACTCAAATTCCCTTCCACGTGCTACATTATTTACTTGCCTTTGATACTCCCCGTCATACCGTCATCAGACCCTCCAGTAGAGGTGATCATTTTCGATTCGGTTCGGTTTTTATTAAAAAAAAAAAAAAGTAAGCAAACCAAAACTTTTTAAAAAAAAAACAGAAACCGGTTCAAACCGACCGGTTTCGGTTCGGTTTGGTTTTTTAGAACAAAAACTGGTTCAAACCGGTTTGGCTAAGTTTTTTGGTTTGGCTCGGTTTTTTTCCGGTTTGGCTTGGTTTTTTTTTTGTTTGGGTTTGGTTCGGTTTTTTCGGTTTCAAATTTATAAAACCGAACCGAATCGGTCAGTTTTTTCAAAATTTTAATCAGTTTAATCGGTTTTTTTTCACGGTTCGATTTTTTCGGTTATTTTTTTCCTGTTTTCTTGGTTTAATCAGTTTTTTGGTTTTTTTACTCACCCCTACCCTCCAGCAGAAAAAACAATCGGTTTACTTATGTGTTGCGACCCCTCCTTAGAAACATGGTTGCGGGCTCCCACAAGCACTCCCTTATTAATTCTCCATGTAGAAATATCATTAACAGGCTTGGGGTGGATTGAAGTGGGTTCATCTCGCCTAAATCTCTTTTTCTGCTAAGCCCACACATATATAGTAGGATTCGAGCCCTTACCCTCCCCAGCATGAAACTTTTGGTCTAGCTACTTCCAAGATTTTAGGATACACGTCAACTACTCTATTAAAAGCAGTAAATCTATTGTGTACATTTCCATAACCAATCCCCTTATTCTTAGCTTTGTGATCAATTCACAATTTTTTTTTTCCTTGTAACTGTCAACCAGTCACCATGAGTAACGGGAACAATTGCGTGTCTTTCATGGGATTAGATTCTGTCATGGCTTCCATCACCTTGCGTGATTCCTCCGCCACCACCTCCACTTAAGTAGCAGCATTCGACTCAACCATGGTGGGTCTGGTCTCCTTGACTAGCTTGCAATCACTGTCATGGTGGCCATAGCATCCACACTTCCCACATATTATGTGAAGTCCTTCGTACTCAACATTATACCAGTAATCTTTAATCCAAATTCTACCAATCACTAGTTTATTGAGCTTAATCTCAACACAAACTCTTGCAAATTTATCTCTCTCTACATTGCAGGTATGCATATCTACCTTAATGGGCTTACCAATGGCTAACGCCATGGCCATCAAGAGATTCTCATCATAAAATACTAGGTTTAAACTAGGGATACAAATCCAAACCATTGTACAATTTAATTTAGCAGATGATGATACAAAATCCGTCGACCAATGATTAACAGCTTAGTAATGATCAAACACCATCCTAGGGCCTTCATTGATAACTTTCTCTTTATCCTCTTCAAGATCAAAGTTTACCATAAAGAAGCCATTGACAACGTCCATCAGTTCAAAACCACCTGTCAACTTCCATAAATTTCTTAATCTTGTGTTCAACTGATAAAATCCAATCTCTTTGCCAAGAAGCTTGATGACAAGTGAATCTTGCCATGGAAGGCAAAGATCATTGAAAAGACCATCTTCTATAAATACCTTAGGCAAAAACCTATTGCCATTCTCAAACTCGATCCACACCAAATTCCTCTCGAGAAGATCTGCACGATCACAATCACAGGGAGGGGGGTTCTATTACTTTATCCCTAAAAGAGATTCTTCCATTGTAGTCCTTTAATGGCTGCCCAACATCTCTCCACATATCTAGGGGTTTCTCGGGTATAGAATTCATCATGGTCGATAGCCAAGGGAGGTCAGCGCTCATACTAGGGCAAAATATATATATCCATATATAGTGTGCATGACAATAATAGGGTTCGATTTGTTTCCATTACTATGACTGTTCTAAACGAGGGAAACACATAAAAAAAACTTGCAGCAAATAGAGGATATTTGAGAAGTAGATCCTAACCACAATTGGGAGCAAGACTGTAGGGGCATACATGATCAAAATAAGCACTAAAACTAGCATCAACATAAAACAGTTTAACAAATCAAAGATAGAGAGGAAAGTAAAGGGGGAAAAAAAAGACAACCTGCTAGGACGCTTATGTAAGTCATGTAGTAATTGCTAGTAGGTGTGCGATCTGATAGTGTGAGAACTCAAGAACTCATGGTTGACTTTGAACGCCAAGAAAATCAGAGGAATTGGAGACACAAAACAACAAGATCAACAGAGAAAACAAGATGAGATGCAAGACAATCCTCCTAAATGGTCTCCACATATTTATGAACTTCTGTTTTTAGAACTAGGTTTCCACAAAGCATTTCAATTTCATTTGTAAATAAAAGGATTGAAATAATAAACACACATTCATATATAAAGAAGAGCACCCAATATGCATAAAATAAAAGCAGAACAGAAAAAAATTGGAGAAGCAGCCATACCTAATACACTGATGCCATGAAAAGAAAAGGAGATAATAACTTTGAGCGGAGAGAGGGAGGATTGCATTGAAAGAGACTGATGTAAGAAAAGGGGCACTGCTCGAATATTGTATTGTAAGCAAAGGCCCCTCAAAGATCAAAACTTTATATACTGCCCCCTCAAAAAACTCAATTTAGCCCCTTCAAGGACTGAAACTTTCCTTATTCCTCCCCTAAAAAACACATTTTTAACACATTTTCCTTCTCCACATCAAAATCAGTCCCATTCCTTCTCACTCACTCCCCCCTCTCTCTCTCTCTCTCTCTCTCTCTCTCTGTGCTACATCCTGAAAAAGAAACCCCAGGGGAATGGCACGAATCAATCCAGCCATTTCCCAAATTACCCCAACAACCACACTTACCTATTTCCTCCTCCTCCTCCTCACCACCACCACTACCATCACCCCAATTTTAGCCATAACCAACCTAACAGCCCTCCTCTCCTCCTTCCCTGACTTCTCCTCCTTCACTTCCCTCCTCGCTTCCACACCCTCTATAACCTCAGACCTCTCCAACCGCTCTGCTCTCACTCTCTTAGTCATCCCAAATTCTTACCTTTCCTCCTCTTTAGACCTCACGCGCCGCCTCTCTCCTTCTTCCCTCACCGACCTCCTTCGTTACCACATCCTCCTCCAATACCTCTCTTCCTCCGACCTCCACCAACTTCCCCCAGCTGGGGCCCTCATCACCACCCTCTTCCAAACAACCGGCCGTGCCTCCTCTAACTTTGGCTCTGTTAACATAACTCGAAACCCAGTAACAAACGCAATCACTATTTCCTCTCCATCCCCTTTTTCCTCCTCAAACGCCACGGTTTTATCCCTGATAAAGACTCTTCCTTACAATGTTTCAATAATTTCAGTGAATTCTCTTTTAGTCCCATATGGGTTTGATTTGATGGCATCAGAAACAAGGCCCTCACTGGGTTTGAATATTACTAAAGCATTACTTGATGGCCGCAGTTTTTTTGTCGCAGCATCTTTGTTATCTGCTTCTGGTGTTGTACAGGAATTCGAAGCCGATGAAGGAGGAGCTGGAATAACTCTTTTTGTGCCTACTGATTCTGCATTTTCAGATCTGTCGGAAACTGATGTTAGTTTACAGTCATTGCCAGCTGATAAGAAAGCTGATGTCTTAAAATTCCATGTCTTACATTCTTATTACCCTCTGGGTTCATTGGAGTCTATTGTTAATCCTGTGCAGCCTACATTGGCTACTGAAGATATGGGTGCTGGCAGTTTTACTTTAAATATTTCGAGGGCTAATGGGTCGGTTGCGATTGATTCAGGGATTGTTCTGGCGTCTGTTACGCAGACGGTTTTTGATCAGAACCCTGTTGCAATTTTTGGGGTTTCAAAAGTGCTTTTGCCTAAAGAGATTTTTGGGAGGAATCCAGTGTTGACTAGTAAGCCAGGGAATTCTGATATGGGAAATGCACTGCCGCCAGCTGTTGCTTTGTCGCCAGAGAGTTCGCCGAAAATGTTGTCCTCTGCACCGGGTGTTAGAGAAGAGAACTCTGGAGTTGGAGGGTTACAGCGGTTCAGTACTCTACCTTTGCTTTGTGCTCTTGTTGTATGGTATTGTATTTAGTGGTATTTTGCACTTCATAATCAATGAATTCTTTTCCTTTTTTGGGGGGGTTTTGTACACGGTTATTGACTTGAATTGGGCAACAAAAGTAGCTTGTCTTGTGCTTCTTCTTCGTCTTTTTTATTTTTTTTTCCTGTATGTGGCATTGTAGAGGTAGATGTAGAAGTGTGAATTGTGTAGTTCCTTGAATAATTTATATCATAAGAGCATCATTTTTTCTGGCAGTTCTGCCCCCTTTGTCTTGGCTTTTGTTATAAAAATTTGATAAGAGTCGAAGAAGGAAATAGTTTTTTTTTTTTCTGGCAGCTTGTCATGTTCTCCAACAGTGTTGTTGTTAGTTAATTATGAGGTTTGCAGCTGAGTTCTCTTTTGCGTTTGATCTCTCCTTTATGTTTCACCTTTCTAAGCCATAACTATACTGATTTTTTATGTCCAAATCAATCTCCTCGATGAGTTCTGCCCTAAATGCACCCCTGATAGCACATGCTCTATCCTAAAAATAACAAGCAAACTGGTCTGGCAGCAGGGGATGCTTGTACTGTTGCATTGTTGATCTCGTTGGTACTTGTGTTGAAAGTGTATGATTGAGGAGAAGTTTGAGTTTGCAAAATTGGTGGTTGTTGGCTTGTTTCGTTTGGGAGTTCCAGCTGAAGGCTTTGGATACATCAAAGGCTTATGATTTTACTGGAATAAGAGATTCCCTGCCATCAGTTTATGGAGCAATTAGAGCTTCAAGTTTCTGGGGAGACAACCTGGTTCTGGCTCTGCTACTGGTGGGTATCAACAGCAGAGAGGATTGCAAAATCCAAAATGGATTTAAGAATTTCGGTGCAACCAGCTCCTTGTCACCCAAATCCAAGTGTGATTACATTCTCATCACTTTAATTCTGATTTGGTGTGGTTATATTGTTTTTTTGGTTGATCAAGGAAAATGAGGGTCTTTCTACTTCTTTGTTGTTTTAACTTTTTAGCTTTGGGATGAATTAAAACAGATCAATGCTCACAGGCACCAGGGAGTAAGGCTTCAAGTTCCTTTCACCCATGGGCCAAGCAAGGTAATGCCTTCTGAATCTGATGGAGGCATTCTTTCTTTCTTTTCTTTTTATTCAACTGTGTTATCTAGCTTTTGGGTGTGTTATTGTAATTTGCTGCTATGCCAGTTTCTATAATGTTTTGTTATTTGCTTTTGCTTGATTCGTGTCATTGCAGTCTTTAAGCTGATCATAAGTACTGGTCAGGGTAAAAATCTAGCCCCGCCTCTAATAAGAACACTTTTTAAAACTTCCTTTTACTCAATGTTTCTTTTTTTTTTTGTGTTAAGTCATTGAACATTGGAAGAAAACAATGTGAGATTTAAAATGAATGATGGTCATGGAACCAGAGGCTGTTTAGTTTCAAACTTAGTAATGCTCTTTCTCTTGTGGTCTGTTTCCAATTATTGGATCATACTTTACTAGTAAAAAATAAAACATTTCTGAAATTTAATGATGAAAATGTTGTGAACCTGTCTGGAAAAGCTTTGAGTGAAGGTCCTTTTCTCTGCTACAATATATGCTGGTGACTTAATTGGGAAATGCTATTCATCGGGAATTCCATTGGGAAATAATATTTGGAGTAATATAGAATAGCTCGTAACTGGTTTTTTCTACATGCAAGAGCAATCAATGTTCCATATTTTCTAAATTACAGATCACATTCCATTTCCAATTCATATTCCACCTCTTTGGCATTAATTAATTTCTATTCCGCCACAATCTCTGTGAATAAATTTCTAGGCCTAGATTTCAACTAGAACAACATCCAGAGCTAAGGTTTTGTTTTTCAAAACAAGATTTTTGCTGGTATTTCGTATTTTGATCCTTTATGATTATAATGATATCGACCCCATTTTGAAGTTTCGCATTATCTTGTCAAATTGTTTTGACATGGATCCTTCCCTATCCGTAGTGTTGTGTTGGATATAAAACAATGGTTTTTGTATTTATTATTTCCCGATTACTGGAAGCAATCTTCACTGGCACAAGGATCTCCTCACAGCAGCTTTAACTACGATAGAACCCAGCAATGAGTTTACGAAGTCTTCCAGTAGTGCGAGATAGCCTAATCGCCAGACTGCTCTGAAATAGGCGCCGGAGACAAAAACGAGTGAATCTAGTTTCGAGAGCCTGTATATATAACAGGGGGCGTAGAGTTTCTCAGCGAGGGTAAGCCCTACTACCTATTTCTTATCTCCCGTCAGCAAAGCAGGTCCACTATGCTATAAAGCCTATAGGTGATCTAGTGCATTTCCACAAGGATCTTGATAAGCATGCAGCACCATATTTTAAGAAAATAAGCAAGTTCAATCTAAAAGGGAGTTTGCTTTAGGAAAATCAACCTTGTAATGGCTGCGGATTCATTTGCTGAAGTGGTAGTTTATCGGCCTAATGGCAAAAGAGGTTCGGGTGTAAGGAGAAGGTGCTCTGCAGTATGGCTGGGGCCAAGGCAGCGATTCTCACCAGTGGAAGGGAATTTGTGTGTCAAGGGTATACATGTGAGCGAGCACTAGAAGGATTGTGGGGACAAGTCTTTACTCTCTTTCTGTTGGGATACAGTCGAGGGAGAGGGCCCTCTTGCCGACAAGGCATTTCCATCCTATCCCCGAAGCTCATTGGTATCCTAAAGCAGTGGAGTGAGTTGGTGGTATTGAACAACAGGAATGGAATACATTCGGCCATTTGGTGCCTTGTGATAATGCTTTCAAGATTTCCTCATGAACCTGTCCTACGAAGCAGGAGAGAGGAACAGACAGATCTTCGGAAGAACTGGCTATAGGAAGAAGGTTGCTGGAATAACTCACACTATGAGTGGGATTTAGTTTGGAAATGTAAAAGCCCACACAAGATTCTCTGTTTCTCCTGGCTGGTACAGATTAAAAGATTTTTAATACATGAGCTTTTAGAGGAACCAGTTACTTGACACCCTACATGACTGAAGAGTGAAGAGGGAAACGTGCTTAGAGACTACTCTGTGGCCAAATGTTTAGTGCAGTGTTCTAGACGAGAAGGACAAGGTCAAATTTTTTGAGAAAGGATCATTGTAAATGGTTCTTTCTAAGCTTAGAGAAGTGTGTAACAAGGCCTTGTCAAGGATCGGGTTCTCATCCTTGCAATCACAAGCTGGCAAGATTGGAGATGGTTGAATGATTATGTTCTTAACAATATTGTGGTACAAAGCAAGCAAGCTGTCTCTGTGTTTCACAGGTTTGTTGAAGAAGTGATACGAATTAATCCATCACAGTCAAGTAATCCTTAACAAAATAAATAACAACTTGAAAAGCTAAAATTTTGATTTAATAAAACCTTGATATAGAGATAATTATGTACCTAAAAACTAAAAATATTAAAAAAAAACTTGGATCCAGA
>Ga0325403_1003990_pt1 | contig 13637 bp, 8 predicted proteins | sample PopdelMetagenome_19_FD_205665 | JGI IMG/M metagenome (GOLD analysis project Ga0325403, IMG submission 205665) | Populus deltoides microbial communities from Bellville, Georgia, United States - Xylem-PdKOR-R4 | ecosystem: Host-associated > Plants > Phyllosphere > Stem > Wood/Secondary xylem...
ATGAGTTGTAATTTTACAAGGAGATACTAAACACATGGAACTATATTTTGGTAAATATTCAGGTCCAATGGAGTTCAGGAACATATTATTTCAGATGATCGAAGTTACTAGACAAATCTTGTCAAATCTGCCAGACTGGACCTTTGTGTACTGTTTGTGACATATCTGGAGCTACCAGTGGCATTTTGTTGCGATTCAACTTAGGCTAGAAGATAGACATCTCAAACTTTCCAACCATAAAAGGTAGGCCAAGTAATTCATCTAGATGAGAAAGAATAATGTGTTTGAAATCATAACTGAAAATATGCTAAAAATGTATAAAAATTGGAGATTCGGGATACATGGAGGAATTTTAGCATGAAAACTTTGTTTTTATTATCTTGTTTTATTTATTTATTTAATTTTGCATATTTATTTTTTAATTTGGTTTTTTTCCTAGCCGACTAGACATTGTTTAGAGGTTTATTTCATTATTGGACTTATATTAGTTGATTACTAGTTTAAGCCCATTAGCTTACAACCCAAAAAGAATCCATTAGGGTTAGTTAGAGGAGACTATATTATATTTTTTTAGCTGCAAATGTCAGCAGCAAGTTGGAGAATAAATGTAAGTTTTCCTTTTGGTTGTTTTGCAATAAACAATCTTTCTTTGGAGGTACAAAGATCATTTACTAACTTATCAAAGATTAACTAATTTTGTGGCATTATTCATATGCTTAAGGTTCTTAGATACAAGGTTATATTTGGGTCCAAGTTTTTTTTTCAATACCTTTGGTTCTTAGGTATAGTATTATCTATGTGTAAACTCCTAGTAAAAAAATAGATAAATATGGGTTAAATAGGGTAACTATTAATTGAAAAATGATAAATTAGGGAGAAAATCTTATGAATTGGGATGAACATTTCTGAGAGATTAATTTAAAATTTAGAGAAGCTAAAGTAATAAAATAGTATGTGAAATAGTAGTTAACGATAAATCGTGAAAACTCCTTTACCTGGTTAAAATAATAATTTAAAGGAGGAAATTTTATAAATTGGGTGATATTATGTGTAAAATAGAAGGAAATGTCAAATAAATCAATGCATGACCCTTTGCATGAGAAACGCCAAATTTCAATATAATCTTCGTGCACAATCGCTTTGGGACTAAAAGTGGTAAAAAACTTAGAGAAATTTTTTATAATAATTATGAATAGGAATCTCTAAAGAATTAGTCTAAGACCCAAGATGATTTAAGTAAATTATATGGTATGTGAAATTCGAATTTTTGGCGTGAAATTTCCAATTGTTCAGTTTTACAATATTTAATGTATCTTCCAAACTAACATTTTGATTGGGTTGCAATTTTACATGGGGTCTTAAGACATACTATTTTATCTTGGGTTAAAATTTGAGGTCGATTGGAGTTCGAGAAGGTTCTAAAAATAAAGACACAATGTCGGGTCAATGCAATAAATTAAAATTTAGGGGGGATAAGTTGGGGTATAATAGTAATTGACCTATAAAACCTAATATAACTAAAAAGAGACACAATAGTAAAGACACAATAGGCTTGTTGCTACTGTTCATGTGGAACAACAACTAAAAAGAGAGGAAGAGGCTTTTCTCTTACCTCTCTTCAAAAATCATTTGAGAAATCTTTTCAAATTGTGAGATTGAAACTTGCAAATAGGTTTGTGAGGAGAGAAACACATTTAAGTTGAAATTAGGAAGCTTTGTTGGGGGAGAGGAACTTAAGGGACAAGTATGGGTGATGAAGAGGAAGAACAATTGAAGAACAAATTGGTAATAACTCTTAATTTGAACTTGAAATTATTGATAAAAGTGTTCTTCCTTAGTTTTCCTCGATTTCATAGTTAGTAAAGGATAATTGACAAACCCCTAATATTGTGATTCTAGGGTTCTTGAAAATGTGTAGGATGTCGTGAGGGTGCGAGCGTCGCAACGTCGTCTGGCGACGGCGGAGGCTCTTTGTCGTGCCTCCTATGTGAGGTGTTATGTGTTGAAGATGTTTTTTTGGATTTAATCATAAAATTATGATTAATATTTAGGTGTCGCCATCTAATATCATGGTCACTAGGAACCTATGGTTTGCGAGAGTTTGAGTAAGGGGCTGGTTGTACAAAGGGAAGACGCATCACCCCAAGTGCACCCTACCTAAGGTAAGCTGCATTGTTATTTGTGGTTGGGCTAGCTACCTGTGGTGGAGCTGGTGGTGGCTCTAGTTGGTGGCTGGAACGGCAGGGAGAGAGAGGGAGAGAAAAAAACTGCAAAAAGGGGCAAAAAGGCAGGTTTTTGGCCGATTTTGGACCTGATTTTCTCCTCCCTCAGGCTATGAAATCCACCTCTATTTATAGGCGGTTAAAGAGGGCAATCTTGTCTTCACCAGGGAAAAATTTTCAGACCTTGATTTGACTGGAAGAATCCAAACCGTTGGTTCAAAGTATGTACCTTGAACTGTCAAATCTGATAGTCCAAGGCTGCCCGAGTTGGCTACTTTAGGCTAGTCACTGGAGCTTTTTTAATGTTTATAGGCCTAAACGGACGATACTAGGGGATAGAGGGATTTCAGGTGACCATTTTGGTGCATGTGTTGTCAATTTTTGGGGACATACGAGGCATTAAATGCACCTGCAAAATTGCTACCCGAGCAGCGTTCACGGGGAAGAACAGTGACCAGACGACACGTCGCCTAGTCTCCCTTTTTTTTGTTTTTTATACAAAAAACAACGCCGTTTTAGGTTTGAATTAGGGATTTTGCCAAAGTTCAATGTTGTCATCTAGCTTTCAATTTGTTTCAATTGAATCTCTAATTGACCATAAACCTTTGATTTAATGCAATTAGGCCCCTGCAGAACTTTAACTTCAGCCTCGTATTTACGCGCCTTTTGCATTATGGTCCTTGGTCCCGGATTTATGCAATTTCACTCCTAATTGACCATTAAACTTTCAATTTCTTTAATTTGACCCCCGGATTTTGTCAATTAAACCCCTATAGTTTGGCGCCTTTTGCAAATTAGTACTTGGTTGCGAATTTTGTCAATTTAACCCCTAATTTCAATTTTCTTACAATTTGACACCTAATTTCAAACAATTAACTAGGTAAAATTTAAATTTGGTCTCTTAAAATTTCAATATTCTCAATTAAGCCCAAATTAGGCTCCCAAACTTAATGTTTCACCAATTAAGCCCCAAATAAAATTAATTTGACCAATTTAAAGTATAATTAAGTCCTTGCACTTAATTAAATCCTTCAATTGGACCCAAATTAATTCTTAAACATAATTAAAATTCAATTTGGCCCATAATTAAATCAAATTGGCCTATTAAAAATTTAATTATGTCCTTGGACTTAATTTTTATGCAAATTCATCCAATAATCATTTAATTTGACCTTAAATTTGCATTTTTCTTTATTTTTGGGCATATTGGGGTACAAATAGGCCTTAAATTTCCTCCAAAATTGCAACTAGGTTTTTATGTACATATATATTTTTTGGAATCCTCTTTGTCTCCTTGCTTCACGTTGCCAACCTTTATTTATTTATTTTTTTTGAAAAGACCGCTACTCTACCTAACCTAGAATTGGGCTTTATTTGTAAAATTAAAATGCATGCTACAACAATAAAAATACGAGCTAAAATTAAAGACCAACAAAAGGAAAACAATTAAACAATCAATGCTTAGTCCGACCAGACGTGGCTTTCAAATTATGATTAATATTTAGGAGTCGCCACCTAGTATTATGGTCACTAGGAACCTATGGTCTGCGAGAGTTTGAGTAAGGGACTGGTTGTGCAAGGGGAAGACGCATCACCCCCAGTGCACCCTACCTAAGGTAAGTTACATTGCTGTTTGATTGTTTTTTCTAAGTCGGGTTCTATTCGTTGGTCTTTTCTAAGGCTCAAGGTAGATCTATCTTCATGAATGAGTTTTTACCCTATCGGGTTAAATCCTAACCGTTCTAAAGTCTGAATTTTAGCATCGCATTTTTACACCTTGTATCTTTAATACCTGATGGTGTACTTTATCGTGTAATTTTACACCCTATAAATATTAAAGTCTACATCAGGATCCTAAAAAAAATTGAAAAAAAGATTTTTGACATGTTGGTTAAATCCTAATGGATAATCATAAACTGGTTACGACATCCATTTTTGGATTTTTTTTTAAAAATGAAACAAATGCAATTTTTGTTGTTTTATGAAAAATATGATTGGAAACATTTTAGGATTTGGCCGTATGCAATAAAATATATTTTCTTCTTTTTGAAAATGTTTTGAAATTTTTTTATTTTTTGAAATATTTTAGAGAAAACCAGGTATTTTAATACTGAATTTGTTTTTTATAGTGTAAATATATAACCCAATATTATGCAAAATTAGTAGAAAAATATTTGAGAAAATCACAATTTTTTTCAAAGGATTTTTGAAAATTTTTTAGAATTGTTTTTGTTTTTTTAAAAGAAATATATAATATAATATTATATATATTAATTAAATATTATTAAAACATATGGGCCAAGCCGGCCCATTTAACTGGGCCAGGCATAAACCTAGAAAACAGTGGGCTGATATCAGCCCAAAACAGTTGGGCCGATCTCGACCTAGAATATTTTTTGGGGTCGGGCTGGGCCACACACTAGCCCGGCCCAAAGGCAATGTTAATTATTTGCAGAACATGAACAGTGGTTCACATTCTCCACGCAACCAAAATGGTTGCAAAAACTGGAGGTTGATGGAGGAGCAGCTCACTCAAAGCAGGAGTCTTAGCAGTGATCAAGAGGCTTAGCTGGTGGTTCTGGCGGCGTTTCTACGAGGAACGGTGGTCGGAGTCGTTCACGGGGAGAAAAGGAAGACTTCTGCAGAAATGAGAGAGAGGAAGAAACGGTGGCTGTTTCAAGTGTGGGGTTGGTTAGCTTATGGTTGGGCTAGCTACATTGGCTCGGCCCAAAGGTAATGTTAATTATTTGCAAAACGTGAACAGTGGTTCACGTTCTGCACGCAACCAAAATGGTTGCAGAGACTGGAGGTTGACGGAGGAGCACTCACTCAAAACAAGAGTCTCGGTCATGATCAAGAGGCTTAGCTGGTGGTTCTAGCGGCGTTTCTACAAGGAACGGTGGCCGAAGTCGTTCACGGGGAGAAGAGGAAGACTTGTGTAGAAATGACAGAGAGGAAGAAACGGTGGCTGTTTCAGGTGTGGGGGTGGCCAGCTTGTGGTTGGGCTAGCTACCTGTGATGGAGCTGGTGGTGGCTCTGGTTGGTGGCTGGAACGGCGGGGGAGAGAGGGAGAGAAAAAAAACTACAAAAACAGGGCAGAAAGGCTGGTTTTTGGCCGACTTTGGACCTGATTTTCTCTCCCTCAGGCCATGAAATCCACTTCTATTTATAGGCGGTGGAAGAGGGCACCGGGGAAAAACTTCCAGCCCTTGATTTGACTGGAAGAATCCAAACCATTGGTTCAAAGTATGTACCTTGAACGGCCAAATCTGACAGTCCAAGGCTGCTCAAGTTGGCTATTTTAGGCCAGTCACTTAGTGTAATGATAATGGATGTTGTGATGCATGAAAACACTTCGTGTACTTGTCAAATTTATCTCTCATGTAATTAAAAAAAATTCTAACAGTCTTACTAGCCAACTTCTACTCGAAATTACAACTTGAAAACAATATAATTTGGAGTTATGTAACTCTAGATATGAGAAAAAGCACCGAGTAAAGGTGGAGATCGACATGATACTGGACATATTTTGGGTGCTACTATAATTATTAATTTTGAGGGTTAAAATTATGTAATTTTATGAAACCATATAAATTTATAATTCAAATATATGGATGACTCGGTTGGAACTCTGTAAAACCCCAACAAAAGACTTCACCATTATGAATTGAATAGTGATAAATAAAATAGAAATGGTGGTAAATTGTAAACCCCCGATCAAATTTTATGATGTTAATTAAATTATTGATAATTTAAAACCAGAAATGATAGGTTAGTTAAAATAAAATAAAATTATTAGAAACTAAATCTTAAAGAGAGATTTTTTGGATGGTATTATGAGAAAGGGCTTTTGGTTGAACGAAAAAGATACTCAAACTTGAGATAAGAGTTATTTTAGTAAATATGGATAGATTTGTTATATAAATAGAAAAATTAAACATAAAATACCTAGGATGGTTGAATGAAAGAAAAAAAGAGAAAGATAAGAGAGTATCTTAATTCAACAGCGAAAACTGATTCCCTGTAGACAACACAATTCAGGAGTGAACGCTTATTTGCTGCAGACACTAGAATTCGGCTGCGAACACCTGATTCGATAGCAAATGCTTATTCGCTGCAGACACCGTCATTCGACAGCGAACACCTATTCGATGCAGACAACACAATTCGGCAGCAAAAGCTTAATTGCTGCAGGCACCATAATTCGATAGCAAAAGCTCATTCCTTACAGGCACCATCATTCAGCAACGAACGCTCATTCACTACAGAGACCAGAATTCAGCAGCGAACATTTGATTCGCTGCAGACAACACAATTCGACAGTAAAAGCTCCTTCACCGCAAACACCAAAATTCAACTTCGAAAATAAATTTGTTGTAAAGAACAAAAATCGGCAGCGAACGCTCATTCACTACAGAAACTAGAATTCGACAGTGAACACCTAATTCATTGCAAACACTATAATTTCACAGAAAACAATGATTCGCTGCAGATAGTGTAATTCGAGAGTGAAAACTAATTCGTTGCAGACAACACACTTTCACAGTAAAAGCTGATTCGCTGAAAACACAAGAATTCTGCAGCGAACACCTGATTCGGTGCAGCCATCGTAATTCAGGAGGGAACAGTGATTTGCTACAGAAAACACAATAATTCAAAAGCGAATGCTCATTCGATGTAGACACCAAAATTCAGGAGCGAACACCTGATTTGCTGTAGCCAACACAATTCGGTAGTGAACGCTCATTCTCTACAGACACTAAAATTCATAAGGAACACCTGATTCGCTACAGACAATGTAATTTAGCAGCGAACATCTATTCACCGTGGACAACACAATTCAACAGCGAACACCCCTTCACTGCAGACTCCAAAATTCGGTAGCGAACACCTATTCACTGTGGAACAACATAATTCGGCAGCGAACGCTCTTTCATTACATACTAAAAAATTCAGCAGTGAACACCTGATTCACTTTAGATACTATACTTTTGTAGCAAACACTGATTTGCTGAAGACACTGAAATTCAGGAGAGAAAACTGATTAGCTACAGACAACACTATTCGACAGCTAACACTGATTCCCTATAAAGAAGATAATTCGGCAGCGATAGTGAACACTCGTTTGCTGCAAACACCAGAATTCCACAGCAAACACCTGATTCGCTATAGACACTATAATTCAACAGGGAACACTGATTTGCTGTAGACAACTTAAGTAGATAGCAGCAACTAATTCACTGCAGGCACGTTATTCGATAGCGAACATCGAATTAGCTGCAGACAACACAAATTGGCTGCGAAAGCTGATTCGCTTCAGACAACACAATTCGACAACGACATCAAATTCGCTACAGACACCATAATTCGGCAGCGAACACCTGATTCGCTGCAAACACAATAATTCAGCAGCAAACACTGATTCGCTGCAGACAACATAATTCGACAGGGAACGCCTGCTCACTACAACCACTTATTCGGCAGCAAGCACCTGATTTGCTACAGCTAACACAATTTGACAGCGAACGCTCATTGTTGCAGACACCAAAATTTGATAACGACACCTGATTTGCTGCAGACACTATAATTCTACAACGAATGCTTTTTTGCTGTAGACATTATAATTCAGCAGCGAACAATGATTTGCTGTAGACAACACAATAATTCGATGACAAACGCTCATTCGTTGCACACACCGTAATTCGGTAGCGAACACCTATTCGTTGTAGACAACACAATTCGGCAGCAAACCCTGATTCCCCGCAGATAACACAATTCAGCAACAAAAGCTCCTTCACCGCAAACACCAGAATTCAGCTTCGAAAACAGATTCGTTGGAGACAATATAATTCAACAATGAACGCTCATTCGTTGTAGACACTAGAATTCGGCAGCAAACACCTGATTCACTGTAGACACAATAATTTTGCAGAGAACAATGATTCGCTACAAACACTGTAATTCAGGAGCAAAAACTGATTCGTTGTAGACAACACATTCGACAGTAAAAGCTAAGTCGTTGTAGCTTTCGCTGTAAACACCACAATTCAACAGCGAACACTGACTCCCTACAGACAACACAATTGAACAGTAAAAGCTCATTCACTGCGCATACACCATAATTCGACGGCAAACACTTGATTTGCGGCAAACAACACAACTCGACAGGGAAAGCTGATTCGCTGCAGACACTATAATTCAGCAGCGGGCGCTGATTAGCTTCAGACAACACAAGTCGACATGGAACGCTCATTCGCTGTAGACACCATAATTCGACAGGGAACACCTGATTCATTGCAAGCACAGTTATTAGACAGCGAACATTGATTCCCAGTAGACAACACAATTCGGGAGCGAACACTCACTCATAGCAGACAACAGAATTTGACAGCGAACAACCTAATTCGTTACAGACACTATAATTCAGCAATGAAAATTGATTCCCTAAAGACAACACAATTCAACAGGGAACGCTTATTCACTACAGACACTATAATTTGGCAGTGAATAGTTGATTCCCTGCAGCCACCGTTATTCGACAGCGAACACTGATTCTGTGGAGAAAACACAATTCGGCAGCAAAAGCTGATTCGTTGTAGATAACACAATTTAATAGCAAACACCATTTCGCTCTAGACACCATAATTCGACAGCAAACTCCTAATTCAGCAACGAACACTGATTTGCTACAGATACTGTAATTCGACAGTGAAAATTGATTCACTGTAGACAACATTATTCGACAGTGAACACTTATTCGCTGCAGACAACAAAATTCGGCAGCAAACGCTCATTCATTGCAGACACCAGAAATCAGGAGCAAACACCAGATTCACTGCAGACAGTATAATTCAGCAGCGAACACTCATTCTTTATAGACAACACACTTCAACAACAAAAGCTAATTCGCTGAAGACACCACAATTCGACAGTGAAAGGTCATTTCTTCACAGACTGATTGGATGCAGACAACACAATTCAGGAGCGAAAGCTGTTTCGCTCTAGGCAACACAATTCGGCAGCGAACGCTGATTCGCTCCACACACCATAATTTGGCAACGAACACCTGATTCGCGACAACACAATTCGACAGCGAAGGCTCATTCGTCTCAAACTCTAAAATTCGGCAACAAACTCTTGATTCGCTGTTGACATTATAATTCCACAGTGAACACTGATTAGTTGCAAACACTTTAATTCGATAGCGAAAACTGATTCCCTAAAGACAACACAATTCGAGAGTGAACGCTCATTTTCTGCAAACACCAGAATTCGGCAGCGAACACCTAATTCTTTGCAGACACTATAATTCAGTAGCGATCACCTGATTTGTTACAACCATCGTTATTTGGCAGCGAACACCTACTTCGTTGCAGCTGATAAGTACTTAAAAGTGTATTTTTATCAAGGTTTTATATCATCATTTTGCACTTGAAGTATCAATAACTCCTTAACTAGAGCATGTTTTATAATAACATGTCTAATAATATAAGATACCTTTAATTTATGATAAATGTTCATCTTAAATGCAGGCCTATCACATAAATCAAAGGATTGATTGATGAGTTTAACTATTTAGTTATTGGATCATAACTGAAGCTGTAGAACTTGGATTTAGGTCTGGTCTATATGGATGGAAAGCTAAGACATAGGCTTAAAACATTCATGAAAAGTCCAAGATTCAAAAAGGTCATTTTCAAGTTCAAATTGTAGGAACAACGAAGAAGTCGAAATCTGTCCTGCAACCCAGACATTGTTCAACCCATATCTCGAGTTCTAGAAGTCCAAATGTGCCAATTCTTGTTTTGTTGGAAAGCTGAGACAATTTCTCAGAAATTTCATGAAGACTAATCTGTTTAAATTCTGATGTTAGCAATGATGTTTTGTTTAGACAAGAAGATAAGGATTGTCACCAAGTCAAGATATGGCCATGCATTTAGGCATCTTGATGTTCAGATCAAGATGACTCTCTCTCTTTGTATTTTGTAATCTTTATTTTTATTTTACGTTATATTAATCTCTTGTTTATGCTTTTCATTTCCTTTATTATACTTAGTTAACTTATATCTTATTTATGTTCTTATCTTGTTCATTTATGTTTCTCTTTTTTATTATGTTTAGTTAAGTTTATTATGTCAAGGTGAAAAGGTTACACTAATGGTGTAAGAATAAGTACAGTATATACTCAACATGGACTTTAATGTTTGATACTAACATGTTTTGTATTTGTTATCTTATTCACTCTTAATACTTTGCTTGTTAAATGGTTAATCTAGATTTATATTGTATAATCCTTGGTACAATAAATGCTTGACCCTTTCATAGCCTACTGTATGGTTTAACTGACACTTGTGCTATGAAAGGAACTTGATTTGTTGTTAACATAAATTAACATCATGAATACTTGACAACATTTACAAGTATTAGCATTATTCAAATAAGATAACTAATGTAATCATGCTAACAATTTATAATTCGGTTGGAACCTCCTTTGTGTGTGGATTCTAGTTGAGTAATAAATAGAGTTTATACTATACTTATTTGAAATACCATTAGTGGATCATCTAATCTTAACAATTATTTTATCCTTGTTTAATCCTTACATCAATATCCCATAAAATTCTCATAAACTCTTTGTTTTATTAAATATATATTATTTGTAATTTATATAGTTCACTTCCGTGTAGTTCGACCCCGGTCTTGCCGGGTTATTTATTACTTCGACACTCCTGCACTTGGGATAAGATATCAATCTTTTGATCGTGTCAGCAGCCAACACATTTCGGCAGCAAATGCTTATTCGCTGTAGACACAGGAATTCAACAACGAACTCTTGATTCGCTGCTGACACTATAATTCTGCATCGAATGCTCCTTCATTACAGATATCATAATTTGTTAGATCAGAATAATGGGTCAAAAGGGCCATAACTTTTGATCCTACCATTGGATCACACCCTAATTTTTCCAGTAGTTTTTAGAGGTCTTTTTCCTTGGAGTAGTTATGGAATCGCTACTCGGTGAAGAGGAGGTCTGGACCCGCCAGACCAGAGTAACGAGTAAAAAGGGCCATAAATTTTGATCCGCCGTTGGACCGCGCTCCAAATTTTCAAGGAGTTTTCAGAGGTTTTTTTTCCTTGGAGTAGCCATGAAATTGCTACTCGATGAAGAGGAGGTCTAGACAAGGCAGACTAGAATAAGAGCTCAATAGTGACATAACTTTTTATCCGACTTTTAGATGACGCTAAAATATTTCTAGGAGTTTTCGAAGGTCTTTTTTCTTGGAGTAGCTTTGGATTCGCTACTAGGTGAAGAGGAGGTCTGGACCCGCCAGACCAGAATAACAGGTGAAAGAGGCTATAACTTTTGATCCAACTGTTGGATCTTGCTCAAAATTTTCCAGGAGTAGCCATGGAATCGCTACTCGGTAAAGAGCAGGTCTGGACGGGGCGAACTAGAATAAAGGCTAAAAAATGCCATAACTTTTGATCCAACTGTTGGATGACGCTCAAATATTTCCAGGAGTTTTCAAAGGTCTTTTTCCTTGGAGTAACTTTGGATTTGCTACTTAGTGAAAAGGAGATCTAGACCCGCCAGACCAGAATAACGAGTATAAAGGGCCATAAATTTTGATATGTCGTTGGATCCCGCTCAAAGTTTTCTTGGATTTTTTAGAGGTTTTTTTACTTAGACTAGCCATGGAATCGTTACTCGATGAATAGGAGGTCTGGACGCACCAGACCAAAACAACAAGTAAAAAGGGTCATAACTTTTGATGCGACCGTTGGATCGTGCTTAAATTTTTCCAAGAATTCTCAAAGGTCTTTTTCCATTGGGTAGCCATGCAATCCCTACTCGGTGAAGAGGAGGCTTGGACTCGCCAGACCCGAATAACAAGTAAAAAGTACTATAACTTTTGATCCGACCGTTGGATCGTGCTCAAAGTTTTACAGGAGTTCTTGAAGGTCTTTTTCTATAGAGTAGCGATGGAATCGCTTCTCGGTGAAGAGGAGGTCCGGACGCGCCAGACTTGAATAATGTCTCAAAAGGGCCATAACTTTTGATCCGACCGTTGGATCGTGCTCAAATTTTTACAGAAGTTTTCAGAGGTTTTTTTTTTGGTAGCGACGGAATCGCTACTCGTTGAAGAGGAGGTCTGAATGCAGTAGACCAGAATAACGAATTCAAATGGGCATAACTTTTGATCCAACCGTTGGATCACACTCAAATTTGTCATTTTTCTTCGAGTAGCTTTGTAATCGCTACTCGGTGAAAAGGAGGAGGTCTGGACGCACCAGATTAGAATAACAAGTAAAAAGGGTAATAACTTTTGAAATGACCGTTGGATCACGCTTAAATTTTTCCAGATATGACCCAATAACTGAACAGTGTTCTAATTTGAATTGAATCGGCACTGCTCTCGCGCCCAGAAACCTTCCGCCACTGCTCCAGCGCCCAGAAACCTTCCAGCCACTGTTCTTGCAGATTCCAAAGGGCTTCCCCGCAGTTTCCTGTTATTTTTTAGGAGTGGGTTCTGTAATTTTGGAATGTTAAGGGTTTGTTTTGGTAAATTTTGATTTTTTATTTTATTTTGTAAACATGTAATTATGGGTGAAAAAATAGTAAAAAAGGATGTGTGTGTTTGTATTTTTTTTATTTATGTTATTGAATTATAAAATTAAAAAGACAAAAAAAATTAATTGTTTAATTTGAATATGATTAAATATCTCAAGGATAAATAAAATCATATTATATTTTTCATGAGAGTGTAAGAACATGTTTTTACACATATTCGGGGATTTAATAACTGATTTATTAAAACCTTAGAATTTAATTAATATTTTGAATTTTTAAATTACATCAAATCGCAAAGCAGCTTACCTCAGGTAGGGTGTGCTAGGGATGCTAATACTTTTCCTAGCCACAACCAGTCCCTTACCCTCTGATCCCTGACAAAGACCAGTACATCAGGTTTCCTAGTAACTGTCTATTAAATACTAGATGGCGGCTCCCAAATCAAGCAAAGGAATGAAAATTGCCGAATCGCCGCGCGGGGGACGTGCGACAGTGTTTAAAGAAATTACTAATAATATTTTATTAGTTATTTTTGTGTTACCTTAAAAAAAAAGAAAGAAAGAAGATAACTCTTTTATGAATCATGAGTTTATTTTTATTTTTTTTGAATTTTTTTCCATATAAAACTAAAAAATAATTAATAAAATCACTGATTTTTTTTACACCATAAAATTATACATTACCTTTTTTTTTTCTTTTTTTTCTTTCAGCACAACCACCCCTGCCTTGAAACAGAACCAACTGCTTCTAATTGCGCGTGACTGTCTCCTCCTCCTCGTCATCATCCTCCCTAGAACGTGAACACCTCTCCTCTTAAGAGACTACTAAAAGTAATTAACAC
>Ga0325403_1003991_pt1 | contig 13636 bp, 7 predicted proteins | sample PopdelMetagenome_19_FD_205665 | JGI IMG/M metagenome (GOLD analysis project Ga0325403, IMG submission 205665) | Populus deltoides microbial communities from Bellville, Georgia, United States - Xylem-PdKOR-R4 | ecosystem: Host-associated > Plants > Phyllosphere > Stem > Wood/Secondary xylem...
TAAAAAAACAAATTCCTGACAGAAAGCCTAGACAAGTCGATCTCGATTTCTATAACCAAAATCTAAAATGGTACGCTAATGTCTCTCTATAATAATCGGAATTAGGGTTTCTTTTTGTATTTTCTTTTGTTCATGATTTGGATTTAGGGTTTCCATTTCTATTCTATAATTGTAAACTCGTTCCTCGATGAAATTTTTTTCATGATTTTAATTGAATTCACTTATGAGCTTGATTTTTTTTTCTTACGATTCTAACTTGTTTTTTGTTGATCTATTGCAGTCTTCGCTTGCGGCAGCTAGAGCCGATAATTTTTACTACCCGCCGGAATGGTCCCCGAAGAAGGTACCGAAACCGGGCTCTATCGTATTGTAAATTAGTTAATTTCTGAGCAGAGAGGGATTCTGACATTGATTTTTCTTTTTTTTTCCTTTCAGGGTGGGTTGAACAAATTTCATGGGCAACATGCTTTGAGAGAGAGAGCAAGAAAGCTGGACCAGGGTATTTTGATTATAAGGTATGCATTGTGGTTTTGTCTCGAATTTTCATATTTTATGCACACATTTAGCAGAGGAAGTTGCCGATTCTAGTACGGGTTAGGATTGAAGAAATTCCATCAGTAAAAGATGTAATTTGACTAGAAAATGGAGAATATGTATGCTAAATCAAATGTTAGTTGTTTCTCTGCTCTAGTAACAGATCATGGGGTTAACTGAATAACTGAGGAAAACATGGATATAGAGCATTTCAGGTTAAAGAAATAATCTTGATTGGAAAATCCCCTTTTTTGTGTTGTTATCGCAATATATTCAAGATTTTTTCTTAGTCTAAATTCATCTAACTTGATGAAAGTTTGACAATGTTTCATATGAAATACGGAATTTTTGTAACCGTGAAAAGTAATAAATATATGGTGATGTTTGATTTGGGTTTATGGTGATGACTGGAGAGGGTGAAAATGAGAGCAAAACATTAAAAAAAAGATACTGTTGCCGAAGTTCTTTTTCAACAGTTTTTAACTGCTGATCACAAATTGATCACCATGCAGATGAAAAGCCTATATAAGAGGTATTTCAAATGTTTCTTAACTAGCTGCCCAATTTCCACTACCTTTAATTGTATGGCGTAATTTTCTTGCTTTTCAGGTTTGAAATGCCCTTTAATATATGGTGTGGTGGTTGCAATTCTATGATTGCAAAGGGTGTTCGGTTCAATGCAGAGAAAAAGCAAGTGGGAAATTATTATTCTACGAAGGTAACTCTTAACAACTAATTCCAAATGCTTCTGATAATTTTGCATGGAAAACTAGAAACACAACAAAGGAGCACAGTCTATGACCTGCACGTGTGCAACATACACACTTGCAATCATTAGCACACATATGTTCCTACATCTGTACACGCACACACACACACACACACACACACACACACAGTCCCTGCTGATATGTTATTCTTGCATACGCTTGATTTTAGTCCACGAAGGACATGCCATCTCCTAGCACCAAACAAGTTTATTCCATGGTGGTGTCTTGTATGTGTGAAAATGGTTCATTTACTTGCTTGTGCACTCCTGCATGTGTGCTTGTACCACATACACATAGGATACCGAGTCTGCTGGCATGATGTCCTGTTTATAGTTGTTTTTAAATCCTCAGAAAAGCTCATCTTCCAATCAATCTTGAAAGCTGATGGTCGCCTCGAAAGTCCGTGTGCATTAAGCTTAGTGATTCTGTGTGTTATTTTTATATAATTTTTATAAATCTCTTTTCTTAATGGCTTGTTCTTGCTTTCTTCAGATATGGAGCTTTACCATGAAATCTGCATGCTGCAAACATGAAATTGTTATCCAGACAGATCCAAAAAATTGTGAGTATGTGATTATTAGCGGGGCTCAACGAAAAAATGAGGAGTTTGATATTGAGGATGCAGAAACATTTGCTCTCCCTGCTGATGAAGGTTGGTATTTACTCTGATGAAATACTGCTTTGTAAGTCTGCATGGAATACCAGTCCGTCATTTCTTATTGGCCATGCAAACATAAACATTTTTTCCTTGACCCAACATCTTGACTTCATTCTTTTTTTCCAGAGAGAGGCAAGCTTGCTGATCCATTTTACCGTCTTGAACATCAGGAAGAGGATTTGCAGAAGAAGAAAGAAGCTGAACCCATTCTAGTTCGTCTTCAGCGAGTATCGGATGCCAGGCATTTAGATGACTATTCCCTCAACAAGGCTCTTCGTGCCCAAATGAGGAGTCAAAAGAAAAGAGTTGCTGAAGAAGAGGCCACTTCCAAGAAAATGGGTCTTGGCATACGCTTGCTTCCGACAACTGAAGAAGATGCTGCCTCTGCAGCTCATGTGAAGTTCTCTTCCAAGTTTGACAAAAATAGGAAGGATAAGCGAGCATTGATCAGTGCTGATTCAATTTTTTCTGGGTCATCTGGTTCTTCCATGTCCAATAAGAAACGTTTGGAGCTAGAATCCAAGAGAAGGAAAATCAGTGCCTCTGCAGCCTCTAATTTGCTAACGGGGGGATTCAAGCCATCATCGTGGTCACAGGGTACTGTTTCTGGCAGCAGGCATAAGCAAAATTCCATGAGTGCCAGACTTTTTTAGCGATGGTTCCCCGATGTTATGAAAGAGCCGATTCTTTTCATCTTAAGGCTTTAGATCACCTTGTTTGGATATGACTTTTTTTTTTGGGCCATCCTTTGCCTAGTGTAAATGGCTCTGGATCTTTGTACGGACGAACTTACTGCTTGGTTTGTCTTTTTCTCTCCCCTGGCCTCTCTTGTCTAGGGATCTGTATATTGGATGTGTAACCAGTGTTGTGTGCGCTTGTTTCAATAGTGAAATGAAATGACAGTGTTATCAAAAGATTTCTGGCTGTCTTCCCTCTCCCACCTCATTTGTTTTACGATCAACTAGCGTATATTTCATTTTTATTGCATTTCTAATGGTTATTAATCCGTGTCATCCTTCCCAAAATGATTCGTTGTATGCCTGTAAATTGTAATTTGAGGCCATTGTCATATTCTTTCTCCATTTGTCTTGGAAAGGGCAGGGAAGCCAATGTGGTAAGAGATTTTGAAACTCTTGCTTACTTCATTGGTTCATTTAATTGGCCATCTCCGTGCCTCAAAATGTTTAAAAGCTTTCTCTCTCCCCTGTTTGTGTTCAGCTTTGTGGGCACACCTGAACATGTTTCAAACAAACAGCTGCTCTGGGGTAGATCATGTCAAAAAGAGTAATCAGCCATTGATAAAATACGCAGTCACGATATGGAATACTTTTCACTGATTTGGAGGGTAAGTTAAAATCTAAAAGAATCTAGGAAACCACAAAACATGAGATCACGCACAGAGCCATTTCATACCATTCCTTTTCCTGCATGCCACGCCCGAAGGCCCATATTTTAGTAGAATTTCTTCCATTTCCTCTCAATGAAAGAAGTTAGCAAAGAAAATTAAAAATCAAACAGGGACGATGACTTCCTTCTATCATCCAATACATACTACTCTCCCTGTGCACTATCCTATCATTGACAAAGGAAGATTTTTGGTCAGGCAGCAGTGTAGGGATACTTTCAAACAACAGTTTCTGTCCAGTTTTCTGTGCGCTTTTATTCCCTCCAAGATTTGGTAACTGTATAGTTTACAGAATCCCTAAATGCAGATGTGCGTAGACACCGGATCAGGACAATAAACACTGCACGGACTTAATTCATAAATTCCGGATCATCAACTTTGCACAGTAGTGCTGCAAAAATAAAAGAAGCAAGCAAACGAAGCAGACAGATATCATCATTTTAAATCTCTTCATCCATAATCTACTCTGCACACTTCTTTTTGGCTTATTTACCCGCTCTCCCCCTCAACCAAAAGAAAGAAAAGAAATGATCCTGCACAAGCACGATTCTTTGTCACAGAACAGCAATTAATGCAGCTTTAGCACCGTAACCGGCAACAAGGCTATGCTACACGGACTGTAAGCAGTGCACCTAACATTACCATAAGATCACGCAACTGAGCCAAAAGAATCAGATAAAATCAAGCGACCCTTATAAAAAAATACTCCATACAGTGATATGCCAGGTACGTGCTGTCAGTGATTGTTGTTGACTTTACTAGCCTAACATTCGTCTCCAATTCAATTTAACAGAATGAGGAGGCTTCTTTCTTTTTGGCTTCACGCATAAACAACACCACATACTTTCTCTTCTCACAGTTCTCTCCAATAATGGATGCTTATGGATAATGGAATTTGCAGATGGCAGAGGTCCTCTCTTTTCCGGGCTTTTAGCTTCAACAGGATCGCCTGATGAGCTGTCTCTTTCCTTGGCGTGCTTATTCGATCAATATTATGGTGCACCACTTTTCATCGTTATTAATTTTTCATGTTTGATTTCTACATTTATTTAATTATATTACTCCATTCTAATTATATGATCATCATCTTTGTATGTTTTTGTAGAGTTTTCCCATATAATAGTATGGTTTAGTTTATAACTATGTTAAACTCCCAGAAGAATATTGTCAGGAGATCAACCAGCAGCTTACAGAAGTACTTCAGGTTGGTTCGATCGATCTTCATTGTTTATTAGTTTGTCTATCTCTCCCTTCTCTCATGTTTCATGTTTAATTTTACATGCAATCAGATAATAGCTTTTGAAGTTGCAGGGATTAATTAATTGCAGAGATGATAACATCACCACCAATAAATTATGTTAATTGATTTAATATCATGATTTTATTGCATTTTGTAGGAATCAGATTTATTATTAATTATCGTATTGTTTAAATCTTGAATTTAAAAATAGACGTGTAATATGATGTTTGCCTCACATATTAATTAGATACTTAAATACCCATGGTTCCTTGCAATTTATATGGTATTTTTAATCTAGGATTAATAAAATTTCACCGTATATAATATGGAAGTATTAAAAAAAACGAATTAATAAAAAATGATTGATTTAATAATTTAAATATAAGCCAACCATGAGTGGTGTCAAATTATAATTAAGCCATGTTATCCTTAGTCTCAATTGATATACAAACTAATCCAAAGTTAATTTAACTATCAAACAAAAAAAATCATAGATTAGTCATGTTAATTCATTTTTAGAGTCTCCATGTTATCCTTTTCAAATACATTTTTAATAGATGGAATTGGAAAAAAAAAATAATAAGAAAGAAAAACATAAACATAAATATTATTAAATTAAATACAAACAAATAATTGTTTTCGTACCACATTCCAAGAAATTATAGCTCAAAACACCAACAGTGTAAAAAGTCTTCCAAACAAAAATCGATTCTTTCAATAATATAAATCAATAAAGAAGCAAGCAGCTGTATTACCATTTCTCATTAATAAATTATTCAAGATTGTCAATTAATATCAGTCTTCTCCGACCAATTAAAAATTAACAGCCTCCCGATCTTTATTATATAAAAAAAAACAATTATGATGGGAAAAAATATCAATAAACAACCACCTGGATATTGGGAGCAAAATTAGATAATCTAAAACCATAAAGATCCATTAAATAGCTAGACAATTTTTCTTATTATCAACCTATCAGTAGACAAGCAAAGAAACTGTGGAGGACGGAGATTTACCGCATGCATCATGACCAGTCGTTGTTGTTAATATTATTATTATATTAACTACTAGCTAGCTAGATAGCAGCCAATGAACAGGCAACTAAATGCATTAGGTTATTGCCTCGCGATATTTAGCAGCAGGCTTTTAATTTATTAGTCGTGGTAGCTGGTACGCGTACGGGAGCCACCCGCTGCTAATACCGCTTACACAACACTATTTGCTACCTTTAATGATAATCTGAGGAGACGACGACGGCGTAACAATTACTGCTTTAAATGCTCTGATCTGGGCAACCTGAATTCACTTTTCCTGATTTGTCACTTGTTTGTGTGTTTTGTAGTGTGGTTGCGATTGTTTTTCAAATAGTTTTTTGTGTCGAAATATATTTCAATGATTTTTTTTATTTTTTAAAAATTATTTTTGACATCAGCACATCAAAACGATCCAAAAAATACAAACCACACTCAATTTTAGCAAAAAAAAATTTAAAATTTGATGAAACGCAATTACAAACGCAATACCAAACAGATAAACTTCGAACTAAACGTGGATGTTATATTACTGTTCATAATTTCACTAGCACTCTCACTATCATTGTCATTACGCACACTCAAGCCAGTTTAAATGAACTTCGATTAATTCTTTTTATATATATATATATACATACGATTTTTATAAGCTTCGTCCTCTAAGTAAAAGTTGTTGAGAACTAGAAACAACATATATCCATCCATAGGATTCCAAGTGACTGGATCAATGAAAGTTTAAGATCCATTAAATGACATCTATATTTTTCACAAGCATTCATTTTTTATTTGAATTTTCTTCTATAATTTAATTCATAATAAATTTTACATCAAACTCACAAATGCTTGTATTTTTTAAATTATGCCAAGATCGTTAAAAGAAAATTAAAGAGAAATCTTTGTCTTTCGTTATCTGGAGATTTGGTATGAGCTATTACTTTACCTTTTTCGCTATTAATGGTTTAAGCCTGTGTGGTGTTTGTTATAGGAGTTCTTTGTTCAGGCAAAAATGTTTCTTGAACGGCAACTATCTGCATAATTGCTTGTTGTGTCCTCTATTTTTTTTTTTATAATAATCAAGTGTATTGATTAAAAGGTAGTCATTTAGAAGATAATCTCTGAAAAATTAAATCATTGTTTAGAGGAAAATAAGGAAAATAAAATGCATTACAAAAAAAAAAAGAAACATAATAGAAAAGAGAAATCAAATTAGTGATGTGTATTTATCCATATCTTAATATCATCTGCAATACAAATGAGGTTATCACCTATGTAGCTAAAATTAGATTCACTATACTTTAGCCAAAACGATAGTCCATGCAAAATCGAATAGAAACTGAAATCCTAATTTAGCTGCACCTTATTGAAAACCAGACAATTTTTTATAAGACAAACACTTCATGCTATGCCAAAGAAAATGAGATTTCAAGCCCGAAATTGAAATTTAGCATTTACTAAAGAAGGCTATGGATAAATTAATAAATTTAGAGTACGATGGATGCCCCAACATACTCTCCACCACTGTAAGAATTTTGCCTATAATTGCCAAGTACTAGAATAATGAAATAACAAATGATTTGAAGTCTCTCACTCTATTGCACAACATGGAAATATGCATTACTCTCTTGTAATAACCAGCATTTAAGATGAAAGTTACATATAGAAAATTAATTTTGAATCGCCAACCACATAATATATGTATTTTGGTTGGATCTATTTTAAACCATATAATAGATTTAAAATGACTAGACCCTCCAGAAACAAGTTTGTTAATAAGAGAACTATACAATTTCATGGAGTAGTTATCATCTTTGCCCAAGCTCCAAATCTTTCGATCCGAAAGGTGCACTCCTTCTAGAATAATTCATATTAGAGAATAATATAAATCATATCTTGAAACTTCACTTAACAACTTAAGTTTTTTGATTGAATTAGTTTTTTGACATGGTATTAAAGTTTTGATGACCAAACGGTCACGAGTTCGAATCTTATTATCCTCGTTTATTTGATAAAAAATCAAGTACAAGTTAATGTAGACCTATATAAATTTCTAATACAAAAAGCTTTAACTTAAGAAAATTTATTAAAACATAATATAAATTATATTTTAAAATTTTAACTAACAGTTTAAGTTATTTAATTGATTTTCTTACCATCCTCAATGCTAATAAAGCTTCAATGTCCGTATTCCATTTAACTTATATAGACGGGAGAATTGTAATTTTAAAAGCCTATCTCCCACCCAAAAATCCTCTCAAGAAAGATGTAGTCTTATCATTTCCCATCTTAAACCTAACACAATTTATAATTGCATCTGTTACCATTTTATTATCAAAGAATGGTAATCCATTTGCAAAATTGTCCTCTATGTTGTCTCTGCCTCTGCGTAGCTTGCTGCTGCTGTTTTGGTGTAGTGCTGTTCCTCTTTTCACCTTGCTGGATATTTCATCCTTTAGAGCTTTTAAATGGTATCGATCTCCTGGCATCCCTGCTGCTGTTTTGGTGTAGTACTGTTCCTCTTTTCTCCTTGCTGGATATTTCATCCTTTAGAGCTTTTAAATGGTATCGGTCTCCTGGCATCCCTGCTGCTGTTTTGGTGTAGTACTGCTCCTCTTTTCTCCTTGCTGGATATTTCATCCTTTAGAGCTTTTAAATGGTATCGGTCTCCTGGCATCCTGCTGCTGTTTTGGTGTAGTACTGTTCCTCTTTTCTCTTTGCTGGATATTTCATCCTTTAGAGCTTTTAAATGGTATCGATCTCGTCGCATATCGGGGGTGGGGGTGGTGTGTGGGGGGATATAATTGAGTTTTCACCAAGTTGGTAACCTATTAGTATATGGATTATGTTATGTGAATTTGTGTTGACTAAATATATTTCACTGTCAAAATGATAGTTAATGTATTTATCATGACTACTTGATTTACTTGAGCAATATTGTTGTGCTAGCCTTGGACAGTAAACAAGTCTTCCTCAAGTGTACTTAATGCTCGAATGTGTGTGATTTTAGAGCTTCGTTACTTTATCATTCATCAGGTATATATTGAATGATACATATGTTGAAGCACGAATTATTGATTGTTATTAGTTAGTCGAAACATCTATATACGTAGTTACAGTATCATTCTAAATGATGTGCAACCAAAATTCTGGCCAGTAAGGCTCCATTTTGTACTTCTCTTTTTTCTTCAAACAATATAATTAGATCAAATTTGAATCAGAGAACCTTAATCGCTTGAAAAAATGTGGAGGCCTACTATACTTGTATACAGTCATTGCATTATATATAGATCAACAAACTCATTATTTGTAGAACCCAGATCATGTCGTGCCATTCCAAGCTCATCTAGCATGAGCATTGATGATCTATCTATACATAACAACTGAAGAATTGCATAATTCAAGTAAACATTAAGCTCTGAACAGCTGTGTCTATCAATTAATGAGATATAACTTTCACGTCAGTGGAAAGAATACTATGTTGCTTGTTTATATAATTCAATATTTTAGATTTCTTCATGTTGCACTATAAGCAAGATCAAGATACAAAAGGTCATAAAGTTACTAGTTTCAGTAATCGCATCTAAGTAAGACCTTTTTTGATATGGAATTTAAAATCCATTTCTTCACAGTTCTGCTTCTTTCAATCATACTACTAGTCATGATACTGATCGCTGGAGCCTAATTGCTGAAAGAAATGGAAATCTGGCAAGGTACAAATGAAAATATATTTACCTGGGAGCCATTTGGCCGTGTTAAATTATCAATGCACTTGATGAAATGGTTCTAGAATAGAAGCTCTATGAAGATGCTGGATATATATATGCAGACTTCGAAGAGATGGAATTCTAATCTAGAGTGAGTCGATCGGTGAAAATTGTGGCTGATATTAGCTTTGTACAGAAGTAACAAACGATCTAGAATATTTATCTAGATATGGAGTTAGTAAATCTAGAATGATAGGCAGCTGTTAAACACTTGTGCAAGAGTGCCTTAAGTCGGTGCAACCTGGCTACAAACAGCCCGGGCACCCATTAGTTATAAATAAAAGCTTCTGCCTTGTATACTGCAAAGTCGTAGTATCTTGAGTTCTTCTTTCTATCCCACGGTTCTTCAATTTATTTCTCAATCCTTTTTATTCACAACTAAATTAACTAATTAAACACCTAAACCATCACACTAGCTACTTTCACCTTAACCCATAAACACTAAAATCTTTCTATTAAATCCCCCAACTACTCCCCAGCTAAGATCCTGAAGAGCAACTCTGTTCATTCTACACTATAAAATCCTATCAGGCTGTACCCCATACTGCTTCCTGGAAATTGCAAGATCCCGAAATAAACACCATATAAAGGCTTTTGGTTACCTGGGAACCACAGTTGAGGTTTTCTCGTACCCGTGAACCAATGCTGCTCTCCAAAAAAGCTTTCGTTAGACCACTATAAGCGCCTTTTTCATTCCCAGCAAAAAAATAAATGCTGCCTTGTTCTTTAACTAGCTAGTATATATATATATATATATATATAAGATAATAACTAGGTAATGTATCTAATTTAGTGTTTAGTGGCAATTGGTGTTTTGTCAAAATCTCCGGTTACCGAGAGAATTCTTTGGGGGATAAATCGTCACCATTTGTTACTCTAAGAAACATCAAAGTCCAAAAATGGACAACATTATTGAACATTGTGTTTAGCACAGCTATGTAAGTTGAAATATGTGGGAATTCTATCTTTACAGATGATTCCATTTCACCCCAGATTAGACATAAATATATAGAATAAAAAGCGTCTGAAATATTTACGCATGCATGCTTATTCAACTTTTCCCTGGATTTTTCTCTCTCGGCAACTGCTATTTGTCAACTTCATAACTTTGAAGTGATTTAAATTTTTGTACAAGAGAAAAGCAGGATCTACGTTGCGATTTTGCTGTAAATATTGTCGTCTTCACGAACATAGAAATTATGCTGATAAAAATCCCCCGAAAAATATCATGTATTCTATAGGCTGAACTTTCATGTAGCCTTTGCTTATTTTCTGATTCTAGCTATACTTGATTTCTGATTCGAGCTATATATAGTTCAACTATGCTGAACTCGTTTAGCACTGTTTAGTAACCTTTTTGGACAATTATCTCATAGCTGCAGGAAGATAAACAAAATATAGCAAATAAAATGAATACTGACACGAAATACACATACACGTTGCTAACAAAAACGAATGTGAAGACTTACACCTACATCTGTTAAAAAAAATTAGGGGAAGAGGTATTAGGGGAAGAGGTGGGTAGGGAAGCATGGTGGAAGACTATTCATTATATCATACTACTCTTTCAAGAGAAGAAATCTTATGGACTTGTACTTAGATTATAATACTTTTCATAACACATTTATTTTGTTTATAAAAAGTTCTAGATATTGAATAATCATATCATTGATTTTCTACAAACCTAAAATAACTAAAATTACTTTGAATGTAGGTTTCAAAATTAATTCTAACACAAAATGCACATACACATTGCTAACAAAAACGAAAGTGAAGACTTACTCATACATCAACCCAATTTGTAGAAATGCTTACTATCTCTGAAAGAAATTATAAAGTTTTTCATTCTCCTTCCACCATTTAGAAAAGGATTCAATGGACATGAGCTCAACTCTCTAAGCAAATCTTGTCGGTTCAACTAACACAAGGTTTTAGACACTTCAATATAAGCGATCATAGTCTCTGGCAAAAATGTGACTGGAGGAGAATTGGTTTCCATTGTCAATTGTGGTGGTGGTCTTGAGAATTGAAATGGGATTTTGCTCATTGGGATTTGGCATGTTCATGAAAGCTGAATTAGGGCTTTCTTCAACATGGGCGTTTAATGTTGTCATGATCATTGTACTTAAGTTTGGTTCTAGGGCATGCGGGGTGGTCATGAAATTTGCATTAGGGTTTTGTGCTTGAACATTACCTGATGGTAGCTTCATGTTTGGCAGTGCATTATATTTATACTGGACTCTACCATTTGTCACGTCCCACTTCAGAGGAAACCCTGAAAACTCATCCTTCAAAGCAGCCCCACTTGGAACCTCAACACTCTCAGAAAAATCGAAAATCGAAGATGATCTTGGTGAATTTGTGATCCCAAAAAATTTGTCAATGATGCTGACATGATCCATTTGATGTGGCAGCAAGTGATGATGATTGTTGGATTCTTCTTCTTCATCAACTACCTTCACAGAAGAATTAATTTCTTGGCGTCCAGAAGCCAAATTTTCACCATATTCGAGGGTACTAGAGTACCCAAACTTTTCCAAATTGTCAGGGTTTGCTTGAGAAGACTGACTTGACTTGTTTATGCCTTTGTTCTTCATTTTCTCTCTTGTTCGATCCCTTGCCCTTGCTCTTGCTTTCTCCCTAGATTCTCTATCAACAGGATTAAAAACTGGTTTATGCACTTTTTTGCTCCTTTTCTCTTTAGGTTTGCTCACTAATGAGTCACTCTTTGCCTCCATCACTCTCCTGTCTCCATTAGTGTCAGGTGTCAGCTTGATACCTGATACAACTTCACTCTCAGAAGTGGAAGAAACACTCTTGCCAGCACTAGTACTACTGCATTTTCTCACTTTTGGAACAGTATCTGTGAGCTCCTTGATCGCGGCCTTCGATTTTGTAAAGAGCCACTCGATAGTTTTGCTTGCTTTATCGAAGCCGAGCATGTCTTGGAGATCAAAGAACTTTCTGGCAATTTGAAGTGATAACCTCATCCTTCGGTCTCTCGGCCCTTGAGCAGTATGGATCTTACTATGCCTGTCCTTCTTCCCTGTTCGCCGTTGACGAATTGGCTGCTTTGAAGTATTAACATTACCTTTCATCTTGCTATTATTGAACTTTCTTGTACTTTCATCGTTTGAAGCTACTGGGTTAATCTCCTGAGTCTCAACTGCCAAAACATGAGTATTAGACCCAAAAACTCCCGGCTGCTGCTGCTGCTGCTGTTGTGATAAGAGCTCACCTACCAGCAAATCATCATCATCGAGAAAGAGATCAGGGAAGTGCTGCAAGAACGACGTTGGAGAATAGTCTTCTATTGAGCTAGGGTTTTCTGGGTCAGCTAAAGTGCTTGCTATCATGGTAGGGTTTTCGTATTGAAAGGGATTGAAACTGCTACTTGAAGAAAACATAGCTGAACAGTACTATTTCTTTTGAAGAGCTATTTTTGGAGTGCTTTTAGCGTTTCTAAAATTGGTGCAAGATTGAAGGAAAATTAGCCCAAGGAACCTCTGTTTATTGGTGATAAAACTTTATCTTCATCTCTTTCCGAAATATAGAACAGTAGAAGTAGTCGTAGCGCAATTTGTGATTGTTGCTACGGTACACAGAAATGATACAGATAATAGGAGCTAGCTTTGATAGTGATTAAGTGTACGAAACTGAAGAGCCAGCCCACATTTCATTGGCAACAATTCACGTGGGCACAGGTGTGGTTGCCTGATAGGAACCGTTCTTGTTCTTTCTTTTTCAGAGAAAGATAAAAATAGATTGAAAGGTGAGGAAGTTTTTTGAGGAGCTTATGAGAGTAGCAGAGTAGAGTAGACAATAGACATGGCCACCTCTAGGAAACCTAGCTAGGGAGAGAGAGGGAAGAAGGACAAGTAATGATATCTGTGAAGCAGCAGAGTGAGAGCTAGGCATGTAAAAAGGAGCCAAAGTTACTTTTACCACCATGGATGGGCAAAATTTTCTTTTGACTGGGAGACCAAATGTCACTTTCATTTCTCTGACTGTATCTTGTATTATTTAAGAAAAAAAAGACCAAAAACAAGGTACGATTCTTTTGTGATTATTTACCCGAGCTTATCCCAACTATTTTAATTTGTTTCCAAATGTTAATCCACAATTATCTTGATGTTCAATTGTCAAGCGCCTTCCACCTGCCACAGAATAATCTTGAAATTACTTAGGTTTGTTTAAACAGTATACAAACAAATACCAACCAAGCATCCATCTATAC